>Ga0255214_1000027_pt1 | contig 42951 bp, 31 predicted proteins | sample Miss_Law_RepB_8d_FD_189951 | JGI IMG/M metagenome (GOLD analysis project Ga0255214, IMG submission 189951) | Freshwater microbial communities from Mississippi River, Louisiana, United States - Miss_Law_RepB_8d | ecosystem: Environmental > Aquatic > Freshwater > River | place: USA: Louisiana... | reverse complement strand
TATCAATTGATTTAAATGAAGAATCAATAAAAAATAAAGTGATAGAATTTAATGAATTATTAAATATGGAAGAGAATAATAAATATTTTAAGTATATGGTAAATAAAAATTGTAAATTATTTAAAGCATTACAATTTAGTTTATTGCCAAAAATAAAATTGGAAATGATATTATTAATAAATGATAAAACACCAGATAAAAAAAGATTAATAATAGATGAGTTATGGGAATGTATACACAATATATATTATTATTATGAGATAGATAAGTTAATAGAAAATCAGAAGATTGAAAATGTGAATAGTATTAGAGATATAAGAAATTTACAGAAGGAAAAAATAAATTTGGAAAGTTTGGTAAAGGTTGAAAATATGAATGAATTATTAGAAAATATTAAAAAAGTAAATACAGAAGAAATATCTGATTTACTTGGTATAGATGATGAACAAATAGAAAAATTTAAAGAAATTTTAAGGAATTTTGATGTGAATAATATTAAAAAGTTTATATCTTTTATACCTGTAATAAAAGGGATAGAAATGGTGGATTTTGAAGAGATAAAGATGAAAATATTAGAGAATAAATATAGTGAATTAGTAGATGTGAAAGGATTAAGAAATTTTTTAGAATTAAATAATAAGACTGATATAAATATAGATGATTTAATGGAAAATGTAAAAAAGGGTAATATAGGTGGAATATTTGAAGTTATGGGAATGAAAGATATAATGAATGTTAATGTAAGTAAAATGATAAATTTTGAAAGTACAAAAGAAGGGGAAGAAAAGTTATATAGTGGAATAAAAAAATTGATAAATAGTTTGTCAATAGAACAATTAAAGAAAAAAAGAATAACAATCAATGAATTTATGGAAGAATGTATATTATATGTTCCTAAATATGCAGAAATAATATTTGAACAATTTAAAAATTGTGAAATTTCAATTGGAGATGTAAGAGAATTATATTTAAATGAAAGAGGTAAAGAAATAATAAATATAGTAAATAATATACCATTTAAAGAAATAGATATGGGTAAGGTGTTTGAGATAACAAGAGAAAAAATAAAGGATAAAGTGCCAAAAGAGATATATGAAAAGTTATTAAAAATAGATGGAGAAAACATAAAAAAATTTAATCCAATGATATTAATAGAATTTTTAGGAAGTTTTAAAGATAAAAATAATGTAGAATGTCAAGAATTAACAATTGAACAAAAAATGGAATTGATGGAATATTATGAAAATATAATAATTTAAAAAATATAATTTAGAAAATAAAAAAAGACATAAAACCTTAATTCAACAGATTAAATTTAAAAAATATAATTTAGAAAATATAAATTATATTTTTAATGATTACGAAGTATAATCATAATATACTTATCTTTATCGTTCACATCTTTTGTATACAATGGAAAATTTTTATCTATAATTGTATAATGTACAATATTATTATTAACACAAAATTGATGAAAACAATTTTCTGAATTAAATGGAATTACACAATCAGAATCATAAATACCATAATAAAATACCATATTAGAGATAACTTTAAAGACATTTCGAGATGCCATAATAACAATATCAACACCAAATGAAATAATTTTATCATTAATATTGTTATCAATTATATCCAAAGTGATTTTATTGTCATTAGAACTATTAGGTTCACCATGACAATTATTAATACTTAATAGATTATTAATGTCCAAATCTTTAAGGATAGGATTAATTGAAGATAATGAAAAATTATTATCAGTAGGAACAATGATTGGTTTACCAATTAAACAATCAGTTCTAATTTTAATAACACTATCAAATTTAACATTATTATCTCTTTCATAAATTAGAACACGTTGCCAAATTAACCATAAATGATACCATTGTAAAATACTTCCACTAGTATTATAGATAAAATTAGGACCAAAAGATGGCCAATTAACAGTGTTATTTGGTTGTGTTAATGCTTTTTCAAAACTTTCTTTATTTAGAGATTTTCTGTCAGAATTTTTAATCATTTCAACAATCATATTAAAATTATGGTCTCTATAAGATTCTGATGACATTACCCAGCCAATATTAATATTAAATTTATTGATGTTATCCCATATGATACGAGGTCCCCAAACACCTTCAATAAGAAAAAAAACAATGGAATTATTTTTTGATATAATGTTATCATAAATGGTAGGTAGACATTTATCAAAAGTTCTAAAAGAACCAGTAATGAGTATGGCTACAAGTGGATTATTATTCATTAGAATATAATAGAAATGAATAAAAAAATATTTAATATTTAACTATATATTATAAATAATTAATAAATAATTAATAAAAAAAATAATATAAATAAAAAATAATATGGATAATATAATATTTAAAATATATGATGAAAATAATAAAATTATTAAAACATATGAAGTGTTAAAAGAAAACGCTATAAAATCAGAATTTGTAAAATTGATGATTAATAATGGATCAAAAGAAATACCAATATATATGAATAAAATAATGTCATTTGAAATATTTGAAAAAATATTAATTTTTATGAATATGAAAAATGTTAAATTTAATGCAGAAAATATAAATGTACAAAATGATATAAATAATATGATAAATAATTATTCTAATGAAATGATGAAGGATAATATAGATGTATTAAATATTAATGAATTAATGGATGTAGAAAAAGAAACAGTATTTTCTAAAGAATTAAAAGAATATTTTATAGATGTGTATAAAGATAATGAATTTAAACTATTCGAACTATATAAAGTTTCAGATTTTTTAATGATAAAAGAATTGAATATTATATTAGAATATATATTTGTTTCAATAATGAAGACAATATATGAAGATAATATGAAAGATGAAACATTTGATTGTGCATTAACAACATTATTAAAAATAAGAGAATATTTTGATATTATTAATGATTTTGATAATGAAGAGTATAAAGATAAATTAGATAAAACAGTAAGATGTATAAAATGTATTATTTAATAACATATGAAATTTTTATTTAGGACAATTATTTTCTTCTAACCATTTAGTAATTTCGGTATCATGTAATAATAATGATTCCGCATATGTTTCATTATTCCAAGGACAACCATTTTCATATAACCATTTAATATTTTCTAAATTTCCATATCGTATAGCTGCTTTAAATGTGTCTTCATTCCAATCAAAACCTTCTAATAATAATATCTTCATTTTATTTAGATTGCCTTTTTTAGCTGTTCTGGTAAATTCATCATTATTAAAATCATAATTATTCCTTTTCATCCATCTTAAAACATGTAAATTATGAGTATCTTGAGCAGTTATATATGCTTCATCACGTTCGCCTTCACAATTATTATCATATAACCATTGAATAACATCAATATTGGTACTTTTAATAGCACAATAAAATGTTTCATCATCAAAATCAATATTTTGATTTTTCAAAAATACAAAAACATCAATAGAATTAACAAAATAAGATGTTTTAGTTTTTAATTTATAATCATTTTGAATAGCATATTTAAGCATATTAACAGAATTACAAAAATTTTTAATATTAAAATGATCTTCAATGTTATTAAAAACCATTTTAATATTAGCAAAATTACTATTAACTCTTAATAATAATTTTTTATCATCACTATTTAATAACTTATCAAAATTTCTATCCATTATTTTAAAAATATGCAATATTTTCATAATATTATTAATGTATTACTTAAATTATCTAGATGATATTTATACATAAGAAAATTCATTTTTTATATATAAAAAATGAATTTTCTTATGTATAATAAAATAACAATATTATCTTATTAATAATATTTCAATAATAGTTTATTAATAATAGATGGGGTGTTGGGTGTGTAGGTGTGTTGATAGTGTAGAAATAAAAGATAAAGAAATAAAAGATAAAGAAATAAAAGATAAAGAAAGAAATATACAACTTTTAGAAATTAATGAGTGTAATAATAGGGAAGCATTATTATGTTTGAAAGAATTAGAATATATCAAAATGATAATGTATATAGAATATTGTATAATAATGATGGAAATACATAGTTGTAAAATTCATAGATACAATTACATTAATAAATGTTCAATATATAAGTATAATTGTATAATGTTGTTGTGTTGTGGAGAAGTAATACCAATGAAGAATGCACATAATTATTATTTATGTATTAATTATTGCCTTGTTTATCGAGAAACAGTATGTGAAGTAAAAAATATTTATGTTTCTTCATATAAGAGTGAAAGAGAAAATACGTTATGTGTTCCTATTTTGCCAATGTTAAATATAAAAATATTTAACATGATGAAAGAAAAGTTGCTATATTTTACATGTAAATATAGTATGACTATATTTACAGACGATGAAACAAAAATTAATGACTATAATGATAATACTAAAAAAATATATAATAAATGTTTACAAGATTATATGTCTATGAAATATGAAGAACAAATATATTTAATATCGCTATATTCGATACCATTTACAATAAAAGATACAAGATGTAATATAGAATATATATGTGATACAATATATGATAATATTTATGTAAAAGAAATAACAAATTTAAACATAAAAAATATATTTATAAATTCTCCAGGAATGGAAATGTTTAATGTACCAGTTTCAAATTATAAAGAAATTTGTATTATAGATAACAATGTAATAAGTGAAACAGAGATGAATGATAATTTTATTATTTGTGATGGAAAAGAATTATATGATAAACAAAAAAAGATAAAAATGATAATTGAATTTAGAAAATCAAAAAAAACAATGGAACAATCGAATATATAATATTACATAAAAATGATGTATTAATAGTTTATTTTATTAATAATAAATATTTTTTATATAAAAAAATGATTATTATTATGTATAATTTGTTTATTATATGTATATTAGTAGATATATATGGGTATAATTTGTTGTAGAGATGATGAATGTATAGAAGTGGATAATGAAGATAAAATTGAAAGGATGGTTTGTGGATTTCCGTTAGAAGATGAAGAGTACAAAAAAGAAGGGAATATATATAAAATAAAAAAAATACAACAGATTATAAATGATATATATAATAAAGAATTAAAAAGAATAAATGAATGTGTAATAAAATATTATAATAATGATATGAAAAGATATTTATGTGAAACATATAAATCACCAATGATTTTTATATTTTTAGAGTCAATGATGTATTGTATAAGTATAGTTAATATAAATGATATGTATTTACATATGCCATTCATGAAAGGGACAATTAATTGTGAAGTAGGTAATAATATATATAATGGAAAATATAAAGAAATGACAGTAAGTATTCCAATCATTTTATTTTTGAATGTAAAAATATGTGAACATTTATCTAAAAATATACCAAGACTAAATGAAAAATGTGAAGATTTAATACATCGATGTAAAAAATATAATTTTAGTTGTTATTTATTAGATGATAAAACAGACATAAAAAGTCAAATAAAAAAAAAGAATGGATTAAAATTATCTAATGCGAATTTTAGATTTATAGAAAAAAAATATAAAGAATCATTATGTAAATATAATGATGTGTTGAATAATGAAGAAGAAATGAAAACATTAAATATAAATGAAAATATGAGTGAAAAAAATATATATAATGAATTAATATGAATATATTTAATTTGTTGAAAATTTGTTTATATAAAAAAAGTGATTTTTTAATTATATAGACTAATAAATAATTATAATTGTTGCAAAAACTTAATAATATATAATATAATGAATATTCCAATTATGATTGGCGATAATGAATATAATATTAAAATTGAAATTAGTGAAGCTTTATTAATAGAGAATGAATTAGAATCTTCTAACATTGATATATTGAAAAATATTAAATCATCACATATGAATGATTTAATATTTGTAAAAAGAAAATTGGAACATATATATGATGAAGAACATAAGAATAAAGTGATCAAAGAATTATATGAGGTAGCAAAAAAAAGTTATAAAGATATGGATATAAATAAAAATATTTTATTATATTTAGCAAAAATATTAAATAGTGAAATGAAATATTCATTCAGTGAATTATCAAGACTTAAAGAAAGTCCAACACAAGAAATAGATCATAAGATAATGAAATTGTTATTTAATGATGGTATATATAATGTAAATGATGTAAATACTTTTGGTATGGTGGCTTTAGATGGAAATTTAGAAATTATGAAATGGTTAAAAGAAAATGGATTTAAATATGATGAATATACATTTGCAAATGCAGCAAAAAATGGAAATATTGAAAATATGAAATGGTTAAAAGAAAATGGATATTTATGGAATGAATCAACATTTATATCAGCTGCTCATAATGGAAATTTAGAAAATATGAAATGGTTAAAAGAAAATGGATGTCCATGGAATTGTATGACATTTTCGTATGCGACAAGAAAAGGAAATTTAGAAAATATAAAATGGTTAAAAGAAAATGGATGTCCATGGGATGAATATACATTTACAAGGGCTGTAGAAAATGGAAATTTGGAAAATATGAAATGGTTAAAAGAAAATGGATGTTCTTGGAATGAACGTACATTTTCAGAAGCAGTTTTTAAAGGAAATTTAGAAAATATGAAATGGTTAAAAGAAAATGGATGTCCTTGGAAAGAATGTGCATTTTTAGAAGCAGCTTTTAAAGGAAATTCAGAAAATATGAAATGGTTAAAAGAAAATGGATGTCTAATATATGACCATACAAAACAATACATAAAAGAGAAATATGAAATTGATATATAAAAAAATGAAATATTTAATATAAATATACTTAATTTATACATATTAATAATGATAATGATAAATATATTCAAAATTTTAACAAGATATTTTGAAGAATTATTAAATGAAGATGAAAAGAAATTGTTATTACAATCAAGTAAATCATGTGAGAATATAGAATTTAATAAAATAAATAAAGATAATTTAAGATGTTTTAATATAAAAAATTTTTGTGGATCAATAAGTATGTTAGAATTTGCAATAGATAAACGAAACAAATATAAACACATTGTAAATGAAAAAACTACATATTATTTAAAGAATATAGAAATGTTTGAATATATAAAAAATAATTATAGAAATATTAAATTTACAAGTCATACATTTACATATGCAGCCTTGAATGGAAATTTAGAGAATATGAAATGGTTAAAAGAAAATGGATGTCTTTGGGATGAAGATACATTTTTAAACGCAGCTTTGAATGGAAATTTAGAAAATATGAAATGGTTAAAAGAAAATGGATGTCCTTGGGATAGGTGTACATTTGAAGAAGCAGTAAAAAATGGAAATTTAGAAAATATGAAATGGTTAAAAGAAAATGGATGTCTTTGGAATGAATGGACATTTGCATTTGCAGCCTTGAATGGAAATTTAGAGAATATGAAATGGTTAAAAGAAAATGGATGTCTTTGGGATGAAGATACATTTTTAAACGCAGCTTTTAATGGAAATTTAGAAAATATGAAATGGTTAAAAGAAAATGGATGTCCTTGGGATAGGTGTACATTTGAAGAAGCAGTAAAAAATGGAAATTTAGAAAATATGAAATGGTTAAAAGAAAATGGTTGTCCTTGTGATGAATGGACATTCGCATTTGCAGCTTTTAATGGAAATTTAGAAAATATGAAATGGTTAAAAGAAAATGGTTGTCCTTGTGATGAATGGACATTTGCATTTGCAGCTTTTAATGGAAATTTAGAAAATATGAAATGGTTAAAAGAAAATGGATGTCCATGGGATGAAAAAACATTCGCAAAAGTAGCAGATAATGGAAATTTAGAAAATATGAAATGGTTAAAAGAAAATGGATGTCCATGGGACGAATGTACATTTGCATATACAGCAAGGAATGGAAATTTAGAAAATATGAAATGGTTAAAAGAAAATGGATTTAAATATAATGAATATATATTCGCAAATGCAGCTTTAAATGGAAATTTAGAAAATATGAAATGGTTAAAAGAAAATGGATGTTCATGGAATAAAATGACATTTTCGCATGCTACAATAAAAGGAAATTTAGAAAATATGAAATGGTTAAAAGAAAACGGATGTCCTTAGAATAAAAACACATTTTCAAAAGCGGTAAAAAATAGAAATTTAGAAAATATGAAATGGTTAAAAGAAAATTGATGTCCAATAAATGAAAAAATGAGACAAAACATAAAAGAAAGGTATGATATTTATATATAGAAAAAATGAACTTTTGAATATAAGATTATCTTATTTTACACTTATTAATAATGATGATAAGTATATTTAAATTTTTGGTGAGATATTTCGAAGAATTATTGAATGAAGATGAAAAGAAATTGTTATTACAAACAAGTAAAAAATGTGATAATATAGAATTTAATAAAATAAATAAATATAATTTAAGATGTTTTAATATAAAAAATTTTTGTAGTTCAATAGATATGTTAAAATTTGGAATAGATGAAAGAAATAAAAATAAATATGTGATAAATGATAAAACTACATATTATTTAGGAAATGTAGAAATGTTTGAATACATAAAAAATAATTATAGAAATATTAAATTTACAAGTAATACATTCGCAAATGCTGCATTAAATGGAAATTTAGAAAATATGAAATGGCTAAAAGAAAATGGATGTCTTCGGGATGAAGATACATTTTTAAACGCAGCTTTGAATGGAAATTTAGAAAATATGAAATGGTTAAAAGAAAATGGATGTCCATGGGATGGAGAGACATTTTTAAACGCAGCAAAAAATGGAAATTTAGAAAATATGAAATGGTTAAAAGAAAATGGATGTTATTGGAATGTAAAAACATTTATAAGTGCAGCATTAAACGGAAATTTAGAAAATATGAAATGGTTAAAAGAAAATGGATGTCCATGGGATGAAGATACATTTTTAAACGCAGCAAAAAATGGAAATTTAGAAAATATGAAATGGTTAAAAGAAAATGGATGTCCTTGGAATAGATGGATGTTTTCATATGTAGTAGAGAATGGAAATTTAGAAAATATGAAATGGTTAAAAGAAAATGGATGTCCTTGGAATGAATTTACATTTGGATGTGCAGCTTATAATGGAAATTTAGAAAATATGAAATGGTTAAAAGAAAATGGTTGTCCTTGTGATGAATGGACATTTGCATTTGCAGCAAAAAATGGAAATTTAGAAAATATAAAATGGTTAAAAGAAAATGGATGTCAAATGAGTGATTATATAAAACGAGAAATAAAAGAGAAATGTAATATTGATATATAAAAAAAATGAAAAATTTAATATAAATGTACTTAATTTATACTTATTAATAATGATAATGATAAATATATTCAAAATTTTAACAAGATATTTTGAAGAATTATTAAATGAAGATGAAAAGAAATTGTTATTACAAACAAGTAAATTATGTAAGAATATAGAATTTAATAAAATAGATAGAAATAAATTAAGATGTTTTAAAATAAAAAATTTTTGTGGATCAATAAGTATGTTAGAATTCGCAATAGATGAAAGAAATAAAAATAAATATGTGGTAGATGGAAAAACTACATATTATTTAGAAAATATAGAAATGTTTGAATACATAAAAAATAACTATAAAAATATTGAATTTACAAATTGTACATTTCGTTATGCAGCGGAAAATGGAAATTTGGAAAATATGAAATGGTTAAAAGAAAATGGATGTTATTGGAATGTAGATACATTTATAAGCGCAGCATTAAATGGAAATTTAGAAAATATGAAATGGTTAAAAGAAAATGGATGTCTTTGGGATGAAGATGTGTTCGCAGAAGCAGCTTCAAATGGAAATTTAGAAAATATGAAATGGTTAAAAGAAAATGGATGTCCTTGGAATGAATGGACATTTAAATATGCAGTTGAAAATGGAAATTTAGAAAATATAAAATGGTTAAAAGAAAATGGATGCCCATGGGATGAATCGATATTTGCATATGCAACTTCAAATGGAAATTTAGAAAATATGAAATGGTTAAAAGAAAATGGATGTCCTTGGGATAAATGGACATTTGCACAAGCTGCAGAAAATGGAAATTTGGAGAATATGAAATGGTTGAGAGAAAATAGATGTCCTTGGCGTGTATACACATTTGCATATGCAGCAAAAAATGGAAATTTAGAAAATATGAAATGGTTAAAAGAAAATGGATGTCCATGGGATGAATACACATTTGATAATGCAGCGAAAAATGGAAATTTAGAAAATATGAAATGGTTAAAAGAAAATGGATGTCCTTGGTGTGTATATACATTTGAAAAAGCAGCAGAAAATGGAAATTTAGAAAATATGAAATGGTTAAAAGAAAATGGATGTCCATGGGATGGATACACATTTTCAAAAGCAATCCAGAATGGAAATTTAGAAAATATGAAATGGTTAAAAGAAAATGGATATCCAATATTTGATCATACCAAACAATACATAAAAGAGAAATATAAAATTGATATATAGAAAAAATGGATGTCTAATATATGATTATACAAAACAATACATAAATAATCTATCGAATTAAGGATTTAGACATCATTATCAATTTTATTACAAAAAATTATTATTGTTAGCGTCATAAAAAATAAATTTATAGTTTTACATCATAAAAATTTTAAAATTACAAATTTAAATTTTTAAAAAAATATTTTTACTATCTTAACTAACAAAAATTATTTGTATAGAAATACATCTTAAATCCTTAATTCAACAGATTAAAAAGAGAAATATGAAATTGATATATAGAAAAAATGAATTTTTGAATATAAGATTATCTTAATTTACACTTTTAAACAACAATAATGATAAACATATTTAGAATATTAACAAGATATTTTGAAGTATTATTAAATGAAGATGAAAAGAAATTATTATTACAAACAAGTAAAATATGTGAAAATATAGAATTTAATAAAATAGATAAATATAATTTAAGAAGTTTTAAAATAAAAAATTTTTGTAGATCAATAAGTATGTTGAAATTTGCAACAGATAAAAGGAATAAAAATAAATATGTGATAAATGAAAAAACGACATATTATTTAGGAAATGTAGAGATGTTTAGATATATGAAAAGTAATTATCCAAAAATAAATAATACAGAAAACACATTTGCTCATGCTGCTTTGAATGGAAATTTAGAAAATATGAAATGGTTAAAAGAAAATGGATGTTTATGGAATAGAGACACATTTTCAAAAGCAGCTTTAAATGGAAATTTAGAGAATATGAAATGGTTAAGAGAAAATGGATGTGAATGGGATAAATGGGCATTTGGATATGCAGCAATAAATGGAAATTTAGAAAATATGAAATGGTTAAAAGAAAATGGATGTCAATGGTACTTAAATACATTTTCAAAAGCAGCTTTAAATGGAAATTTAGAAAATATGAAATGGTTAAAAGAAAATGGATGTCCATGGGATGCATGGGCATTTGGATATGCAGCAACAAATGGAAATTTAGAAAATATGAAATGGTTGAGAGAAAATAAATGTCCTTGGGATACATGGACATTTTTATATGCAGCAAAAAATGGAAATTTAGAAAATATGAAATGGTTGAAAGAAAATGGATGTCCGTGGAGTGAAGAAACATTTTTATATGCAGTGGAAAATGGAAATTTAGAAAATATGAAATGGTTAAAAGAAAATGGTTGTCCAATATATTATGGTACAAAACAATATATAAAAGAAAAATATGAAATTGATATATAGAAAAAATGAATTTTTAAATATAAGATTATCTTAATTTACACTTTTAAATAATAAAGATGATAAATATATTTAGAATATTGACAAGATATTTTGAAGAATTATTAAATGAAGATGAAAAGAAATTATTATTACAAACAAGTAAAATATGTGAAAATATAGAATTTAATAAAATAGATAAATATAATTTAAGAAGTTTTAAAATAAAAAATTTTTGTGGATCAATAAGCATGTTGAAATTTTCAACAGATAAAAGGAATAAAAATAAATATGTGATAAATGAAAAAACAACATATTATTTAGCCAATGTAGAGATGTTTAGATATATGAAAAGTAATTATCCAAAAATAAATAATACAACATACACATTTGCAGAAATGGCTAAAAATGGAAATTTAGAGAATATGAAATGGTTAAAAGAAAATGGATGTTCATGGAATGAATTGACATTTTTTAATGCAGCTAAAAATGGAAATTTAGAAAATATGAAATGGTTAAAAGAAAATGGATGTCCTTGGAATGAATGGACATTTAGATGTGCAGCAAGAAATGGAAATTTAGAAAATATAAAATGGTTGGAAGAGAATGGATGTCCACAAAATAGTTTGATGTTTACGTTTGCGACAATGAGAATGTATTTATAGATGTAGTTTGGAATGGAAATTTAAAAAATATAAAATAGTTGAAAGAAAATGGTTGTCCAATAAGTGATCATACAAGACAAAAAATAAGAGAGAAATATAAAATTGATGTATAGGAAGAATGAACTTTTGAATATAAGATTATTTTAATTTACATTTTTTAATAATAATGATTAATCTGTTGAATTAAGGATTTTAGACACTTCCCCTTGTTAATTTTCAATCTTCATTTAGTCTTATTAATTAATTTAAAAATATAATTATTTAAGTAAAAAATTATATTATAGTATATTATATGTGTGTTAATGATGATCATACAGAATGATTAATTTCTCTTAGTAATTTAATCAATAAAGAGTTTAAGCCATCTAGAAAAAATAAATTTTAAACTTGTTATATTCTTAGTAAAATTATTTATGTTATCGAAACTGGAATTTTTTGGGATGTATGTATATTTGGGTATGCAGCTCCGAAAGGAAATTCAGAAAATATGAAATGGTTAAAAGAAAATGGATGTTTATGGGATGGATGGACATTTGTGGAAGTAGTAAAAAATGGAAATTTATAAAATATGAAATGATTAAAAGAAAATGGATGTTCAATAATATTATAGTACAACACAATACATAAAAGAGAAATATGAGATTGATATATAGAAAAAATGAAATATTTAATATAAGATTATCTCAATTTATACTTTTAAATAACAATAATGATAAATATATTAAGAATATTAACAAGATATTTTGAAGAATTATTAAATGAAGATGAAAAGAAATTATTATTACAAACAAGTAAATTATGTGAAAATATAGAATTTAATAAAATAGATAGAAATGAATTAAGATGTTTTAAAATAAAAAATTTTTGTAGATCAATAAGTATGTTGAAATTTGCAACAGATAAAAGGAATAAAAATAAATATGTGATAAATGAAAAAACGACATATTATTTAGGAAATGTAGAGATGTTTAGATATATGAAAAGTAATTATCCAAAAATAAATAATACAGAAAACACATTTGCTCACGCTGCTTTGAATGGAAATTTAGAAAATATGAAATGGTTAAAAGAAAATGGATGTTTATGGAATAGAGACACATTTTCAAAAGCAGCTTTAAATGGAAATTTAGAAAATATGAAATGGTTACTTGATAATGGATGTGTATGGGATGAAAAAACATTTGAAAAAGCAGCTTTAAATGGAAATTTAGAAAATATAAAATGGTTATTTAATAATGGATGTCCATGGAATGAATTAACATTTAGTGAAGCCGCTTTAAATGGAAATTTAGAAAATATGAAATGGTTACTTGATAATGGATGTGTATGGAATACATCAACATTTGCAAATGCGGCAGAAAACGGAAATTTAGAAAATATGAAATGGTTGAAAGAAAATGGATGTCTTTGGAATACATCAACATTTGTAAATGCAGCTTTGAATGGAAATTTAGAAAATATGAAATGGTTAAAAGAAAATGGATGTCGATGGGATACATGGATATTTGAAAAAGCAGCTTTGAATGGAAATTTAGAAAATATGAAATGGTTAAAAGAAAATGGATGCACAATGGATAAATGGACATTTGCATATGCAGTTTTAAATGGAAATTTAGAAAATATGAAATGGTTAAAAAAAAATGGATGTAAATGGAGTAGTTTAACATTTGAAAATGCGGCAAAAAAAGGAAATTTAGAAAATATGAAATGGTTAAAAGAAAATGGATGTCGTTGGAATACATTAACATTTGCAAATGCGGCAGAAAATGGAAATTTAGAAAATATGAAATGGTTGAAAGAAAATGGATGTCTTTGGAATACATCAACATTTGTAAATGCAGTTAAAAATGGAAATTTAGAAAATATGAAATGGTTAAAGGAAAATGGATGTCCAATATATAATTCAACAAAACAACTTATAAAAGAAAAATATGAGATTGATATATAGAAAAAATGAAATATTTAATATAAGATTATCTCAATTTATACTTTTAAATAATAAAGATGATAAATATATTTAGAATATTGACAAGATATTTTGAAGAATTATTAAATGAAGATGAAAAGAAATTATTATTACAAACAAGTAAATTATGTGAAAATATAGAATTTAATAAAATAGATAGAAATGAATTAAGATGTTTTAAAATAAAAAATTTTTGTGGATCAATAAGTATGTTAGAATTTGCAATAGATGAAAGAAATAAAAATAAATATGTGATAAATGAAAAAACAACATATTATTTAGAAAATGTTGAAATGTTTGAATATATGGAAAGTAATTATCCAAAAATAAATAATACAGTAAACACATTAGCACATGCTGCTTTGAATGGAAATTTAGAAAATATGAAATGGTTAAAAGAGAATGGATGTCGATGGGATGCATGGATATTTGTAAACGCAGCTTTGAATGGAAATTTAGAAAATATGAAATGGTTGAAAAAAAATGGATGTCCTCGGGATATATTGACATTCGCATATGCAGCAAAAAATGGAAATTTAGAAAATATGAAATGGTTGAAAGAAAATGGATGTCGTTGGAATACATTAACATTTGAAGAGGCAGTAAAAAATGGAAATTTAGAAAATATGAAATGGTTGAAAGAAAATGGATGTCATTGGAATGTAAATACATTCCAATATGCAGTATTGAATGGAAATTTAGAAAATATGAAATGGTTGAAAGAAAATGGATGTCCTTGGGATGAAGGGACATTTGGAGAAGCAGTAAGAAATGGAAATTTAGAAAATATGAAATGGTTAAAAGAAAATGGATGTCCTTGGAATGAAGTAACATTTATGCGGGCAGCTTCAAAAGGAAATTTAGAGAATATGAAATGGTTAAAAGAAAATGGATGTCCTTGGGATGAATGGACATTTACATTTGCAATTTGGAATGGAAATTTAGAAAATATGAAATGGTTAAAAGAAAATGGATGTCCAATACATAATGATATAAAACAATACATAAAAGAAAAATATGAGATTGATATATAAAAAAATAAAAAATTTAAATATAAGATTATCTTAATTTACACTTTTAAATAATAAAGATGATAAATATATTTAGAATATTGACAAGATATTTTGAAGAATTATTAAATGAAGATGAAAATATAGAATTTAATAAAATATATAAATATAATTTAAGAAGTTTTAAAATAAGAAATTTTTGTGGATCAATAAGTATGTTGAAATTTTCAACAGATAAAAGGAATAAAAATAAATATGTGATAAATGAAAAAACGACATATTATTTAGCCAATGTAGAGATGTTTAGATATATGAAAAGTAATTATCCAAAAATAAATAATTGTCATAAGTTAAAAAATAACACATAATATATATAGTAAGGAAGAGTATTTCATTTTTTTGATTATTTTAATGGCACTTTTCTTCTATATACAACAAATACATCCTCAATCATATTTGTTATATTTATTGACTACTATCATAAAACATATTAAAATGTAAGATTCAAAGCATATTTTTTGTGAATGTATCTACAATTTATTGCTCTGAATTTTTTTAATCTACAAAAAAATTTTCAACATTTATTCTTGGATATTTATTGTATTTTTCATTAATTTTTTTTCTGTCTTTCTTACTATTCTTTTTACATGGAGTTATTAAAGTTATATTTTTTTTAGTCAATTTTTGTTCTGTTTCTTTTCTTATATATGCCAAATCACCAACTAATTTTATATTTTTTCTTTTCTTATTAGAAATATAATTTACATTTTCCATAAGTTTTTCAGTATATTGACTGTCATAAATATTGCTCTTGAAATTTCATAGTTAATTGGTATTTGATTTTTATCACAAACAACATGTATTTTAATAGATTTTCTATGTTTATATACATAATTATAATCGATTTCTTATTGATGTACTAACTATAAATAATTGATTAAGCTTGTTTTTGTCTAGATATTCATCACGTAATTTATTGTAAATATTATTAAATATATTTTTTTCAGTCCATAATTTAAATTTTTTATATACAGTAGTATAATTACATTCACAAACTGATTTACGCCAAGGAATTCCAGTTTCGATAACATAAATAATTTTACTAAGAATATAACAGGTTTGAAATTTATTTTTTCTGGATGGCTTGAACTTTTTATCGATTAAATTACTAAAAAAAATTAATAATTCAGTATGATCATTATTAACACACATATAATATACTATAATATAATTTTTTACTTAAAAAATTATATTTTTAAATTAATTAATAAGACTGAACAAAAATTGAAAATTAACAAGGAGAAGCGACTAAAATCCTTAATTCAACAGATTAGATATATATAAAAAAATGAACTTTTGAATATAAAATATATTTAATTTATCCACATTAACAACAATAATGATAAATATATTTAAGATATTTGTAAGATATTTTGAAGAATTATTAAATGAAGATGAGAAGAAATTATTATTACAAACGAGTAAAGAATGTGAAAATATAGAATTTAATAAAATAGATAAAGATAAATTGAGATGTTTTAATATAAAAAATTTTTGTGGATCAAAAAATATGTTAAAATTTGCAATAGACAAAAGGAATAAAAATAGATATATAATAAATAAAGAAACAATGAATTATTTATGGAATGTTGAGATGTTTAAATATATAAAAAAGAGATATAAAGATGCAAAATTTACGCCGAGAACGTTTGCATATACAGCACTCAATGGAAAATTAGAGGATATTAAATGGTTAAAAGAAAATGGATGTTCTTGGGACGAATGGACATTTGCGTTTGCAGCATTAAATGGGAATTTAGAGAATATGAAATGGTTAAAAGAGAATGGATTTTCTTGGGATACTAACACATTTATGTATGCAGCAAAAAATGGAAATTTAGAAAATATGAAATGGTTAAAAGAAAATGAATGTCCTTGGAATAAATATACATTCGCTGGTGCGACAGAAAATGGAAATTTAGAAAATATGGAATGGTTAATAGAGAATGGATGTTCAACGGAACCAGTACATACATGCATATGTAGTTAAGGATTGATAATTTTTGATAGTTTTTTATATATTCCTTTATATTTTTTAATTAAAATATTAAAAAATAATTAATTATATATAAATTAATTTTCCATCTAGATTTTTTATATTTTTATGAAAAAAAAGAAAAAAGATACTTTTAATAATGAAACTTATGATACTAAAATATTAAATATGCAAAATAAAATCATTAAATATAAAAATAATATTTGGTGTCCTTCTGATGAATTACAATATACTAAAAATTAATGATAAATCTTGGTTTGATATTGAAGAAAGTGAAAAAACAATAATAAATTTGTATCTTCAACTTATGATATAATAAAAGATAAACTTGAAAATTTATGTGTTATTAAGGAAAATCATAAAGAATAGATAAATAATTAAGAAAGAGCAATATGAAAAATAACAATAATAAAAAGAGCAATATTATAGAAATGCAGCCATAAGTAAAATTAAAAATAATAACAAAATAAAATAAAACTATTAATCCTGTAATATTTTTATCTTAAAAATGAAAGTAAGGTGAGCTTATTATTTATATTTATAAATATAAATAAAAAAAATCAAAGAATAAATAAAAAATTGATATAAAATTAAGATAAAATGATATTGAGAATAATTAATATGTTAAATTAAAGATTTATAGACACTTTTCATTAATTTTTGATTTGTGCCATGTTTTATTAATTAATGAGAAGTGTATAAAATCTTTAATTCAACAGATTATATAAAAAAATGACATTACTATAATAAATATTTTTTGTTAATATCAACAAAATTGATTTGATATGGAGATAGATATGGTAGATTTGATGTAAAAATTAATGTATAGATTTAAAGAATTGTTGTTGGATGAAGATTTAATGATGATAATGAAAGCAAATAAAAAATTTAGAGAATTATGATGTGATGGTGAATATGTGGTAAATTTGTTAAAAGATAAAAAATTTAATATAAAAAATATAGGATATTCATTAGATACAATAAAATGGGCGCGAAAACAAGGATATACATAGAATAGTTTAGTATGTTCAAATGCAGCATTAAATAGACACATATAAATATTAAAATGGGCACAAAAATGAGGATGTGTATGGAATAGTTATGTATTTTCAAATGTAATATTAAATGGACATATAGAAATATTAAAATGGGCGTGAGAACGAGGCTGTAAATGGGATAGTGTTTATTGTTATAATCCTGCAAAAGCATTTAGATAAATAAAAATTATGGATTGGATAGAAAAAATTTTTAAGGAAAAAACATATCTTAAATATATGTATATAATTATATAATATGATATAGTCAAGAGAAAATAGATGTCAGATAAATAATACAAAATAAAATTGAAAATTAACAAGAATCATTTAAAATCTTTAATTAAACAAATTTATATATAAAAAAAATGAAATATTTAATATAAATAAATTTAATTTATACTTATAAACAACGATAATGATAAATATATTTAAAATTTTGATGAAATATTTTGAAGAATTATTGAATGAGGATGAGAAGAAATTATTATTACAAACGAGTAAAGAATGCGAGAATATAGAATTTAATAAAATAGATAAAGATAAATTGAGATGTTTTAATATAAAAAATTTTTGTGGATCAATAAATATGTTAGAATTTACAACAGATAAAAGGAATAAAAATAAATATATAGTGAGTGAAAAAACAACATATTATTTAGGGAATGAAGAAATGTTTGAATATATGAAAAAGAATTATCAAGGAATAAAAAATACAGAGAAAACTTTTGCATATGCAGCTTTGAATGGAAATTTAGAAAATATGAAATGGCTAAAAGAAAATGGATGTGAATGGGACGTATTGACATTTTCTAATGCAGCTAAAAATGGGAGTTTAAAAAATATGAAATGGTTAAAAGAAAATGGATGTCCATGGAATACATATACATTTGCAGAGGCAGCTCAAAACGGAAATTTAGAGAATATAAAATGGTTAAAAGAAAATGGATGTTTTTGGTATGTATGGACATTTGCTTTTGCGGCAAAAAATGGAAATTTAGAGAATATGAAATGGTTAAAAGAAAATGGATGTGAATTTGATAAATGGACGTTTCGTTATGCATTATTAAATAAAAATTTAGAGAATATGAAATGGTTAAAAAAAAATGGATGTGAATTTGACGAAAATACATTTGAAAGTGCGATTAAAATAGGAAATTTAGAGAATATTAAATGGTTAAAAGAAAATGGTTGTGAATGGGATGGACGTACATTTGAAGAAGCAGCTTTTAATGGAAATTTAGAAAATATGAAATGGTTAAAGGAAAATGGATGTCCAATATATGATCATACAAAACGATACATAAAAGAAAAATATGAAATTGATATATAGAAAAAATAAAAAATTAATATATATATGTTTAATTTAAGAACATTAATAATGATAATAATGATAAATATATTTAAGTTATTAGTAAGATATTTAGAAGAGTTATTAAATGAAGATGAACAGAAATTATTATTATAAACGAGTAAAATATGTGAGAATATAAAATTCAATAAAATAAACAAAAGTAAAATGAGAAGTTTTAGTATAAAAAATTTTTATGGATCAATAAGTATGTTAAAATTTATGATAGATGAAAGAACAACATATTTTTTAAATAATGTAGAAATGTTTAAATACGTAAAAAAAATTATAAAGAAATCAGATTTACAAAAAATATGTTTAATTATGCAACATTAAATAGAAATTTAGAAAATATGAAATGGTTAAAAAATGGATGTAAATGGAACGAATATACATTTTCTTGTGCGGCTTTAGTTAGAGATTTAAAAAATATTAAATAGTTAAAAGAAAATGGATGTCGATGGAATGAAAGAACATTTGAGAATGTAGTTTCAAATGGAAATTTAGAAAATATACATTTAATTTAGAAATATTAATAATAATAATTATGATAAATATATTTAAGATATTAGTAAGATATTAGTAAGATATTTTGAAGAATTATTAAATGAATATGATAAACGTCTAAAAACCTTAATTCAATAGATTAAATAGTTGTATAATTACATTTATGAATTAATTTATGTTAAGGAATTTTAATTTTGATGACATAAATAATTTTATTAGGGATATAAAGTTTGAGATTTATTTTTTCTGGATGGCTTAAACTTTTTATCAATTAAATTACTAAAAGAAATTGATGATTTTTTATAATCATTATCAACACACATATGATATACCATAATATAATTTTTTACTTAAAAAAATTATATTATTAAATTAATTAATAAGATTGAACGAAAATTGAAAATTAATAAAGAGAAGTGTCTTAAATTTTTAATTTAACATATTATTTGAAGAATTATTAAATGAAGATGATAAGTGTATAAAATCCTTAATTTAATAGATTATATATAAAAAAAATGAAATATTTAATATAAACAAATTGCATTAAAAAATATTTGTAATGACAATCATGAATATATTGAGGACTTTATTTAGTTGTGGATGTTTAGATGGATCTTCTGATAAAAATGAAAAAAAATTGCTAAAACAAAAAAATAGGGTTAAATCAATGATATTTTCGATAAAAATGATAAATATATTTAAAATTTTAACAAGATATTTTGATGAATTATTAAATGATGATGAAAAGAAATTATTATTGCAAACGAGTAAATTATGTGAGAGTATAGAATTTACTGGTTTAGAGATAGATAATGGAAAATTAAGAAGTTTTAATATAAAAAATTTTTGTGGATCAATAAGTATGTTGGAATTTGCAACAGATAAAAGAAATAAAAATAGATATGTGATAGATGTAGAAAAGTATAAATATATAAAAACAAATAACAAAGACATATTTGCAGAAGCAGCCGAAAATGGAAATTTAGAAAATATGAAACGGTTAAAAGAAATTGGATATCCATGGAATAAATATACATTTAAAAAAGCAGCTTCAAATGGAAATTTAAAAAACATGAAATGGTTGAAAGAAAATGGATGTCCATGGGACAACAGCGTATTTGAAGAAGCAGCTTCAAATGGAAATTTAGAAAATATGAAATGGTTGAAAGAAAATGGATGTTCATGGAATGTAAATACATTTAGTAATGTAGCTAAAAATGGAAATTTAAAAAATATGAAATGGTTAAAAGAAAATGGATGTCCATGGGACGACAGTGTATTTGAAGAAGCAGCTTCAAATGGAAATTTAGAAAATATGAAATGGTTGAAAGAAAATGGATGTTCATGGAATGTAAATACATTTAGTAATGTAGCTAAAAATGGAAATTTAAAAAATATGAAATGGTTAAAAGAAAATGGATGTCCATGGAATATACGTACATTTATGAATGCAGCATATAATGGAAATTTAGAAAATATGAAATGGTTGAGAGAAAATGGATGCCCATGGAATGTCTGGACATTTGAAAAAGCAGCATATAATGGAAATTTAGAAAATATGAAATGGTTGAGAGAAAATGGATGCCCATGGGATGAAGAGACATTTTCATATGCAGCTTTTAATGGAAATTTAGATAATATGAAATGGTTAAGAAAAAATAGATGTCCTTGGAATGAATGGACATTTAAATATGCGACTTGGAATGGAAATTTAGAAAATATGAAATGGTTAAAAAAAAATGGATGTCCAATGTGATTGTATCGAATAATACATAAAAGAAAAATATAAATTTTATATATAAAAAAAATTAACTTTTGAATATAAAATATATTTAATTCATCAATACTAATAACAACAATGATAAATATATAATCTGTAGAATTAAGGTTTTATGTCTTTTTATAGTCATAAATATTAATTTTTTTATGACGTTAATTTTTTAAAAAATAAAAATTTAATTTAAATAATTGTCATAAATTAAAAAATAATATATAATTAATCTGTTGAATTAAAGATTTAGGATGTATTTCAATACAAATAATTTTTGTTAGTTAAGATAGTAAAAATATTTTTTAAAAAAATTAAATTTGTAATTTTAAAATTTTTATAATGTAAAAAAATTAATTTAAGATTTAAATAAATATAAAAATTACAAAATAATAATCACTCTTTATATTTTAAAACTATAAATTTATTTTTTATGACGCTAACAATAATAATTTTTCGTAATAAAATTAATAATGATGTCTAAATCCTTAATTCAACAGATTAAACAAATATAATTAAAGATATATTTGTTATATGTAGAAGAAAAGTGCCATTAAAATAACCAAAAAAAATTGAAATACTCTCCCTTACTATATATATTATATATTATTTTTTAAAATTAACGTCATAAAAAATTAATATTTATGACTATAAAAAGACATAAAACCTTAATTCAACAGATTAGTTATATTTATTGATTATTATTATAAAACATATTAAAATGTAAGATTCAAAACACACCTTTTTGTGAACATATCTACAATCTATTGTCCTAAATTTTTTTAATCTACAAAAAAAATTTTCAACATTTATTATTGGATATTTATTGTATTTTTCATTAATTTTTTTATGTCTTTCTTGCTATTCTTTTTACATGGAGTTATTAAAGTTATATTTTTTTAGTCAATTTTTGTTATGTTTCTTTTCTTATATATGCCAAATCACCAACTAATTTTATATTTTTTCTTTTCTTATTAGAAATATAATTTACATTTTACATAAGTTTTTCAGTGAATTGACTGTCATGAATATTGTCTTTTGAAATTTCATAGTTAATTGGTATTTGATTTTTATCACAAACAACATATATTTTAGTAGATTTTCTATGTTTATCTACATAATTATAACCGATTTCTTCTCTTCCTGGAATATTTCTTATTGATGTACTATCTATGAATAATTGTTTGGGCTTGTTTTTGTCTAGATATTCATTATGTAATTTATTGTAAATATTATTAAATATATTTTTTTCAGTCCATAATTTAAATTTTTTATATACAGTTGAATAACTACATTCACAAACTAATTTACGCCAAGAAATTTTAGTTTCGATAACATAAATAATTTTACTAAGAATATAACAGGTTTGAAATTTATTTTTTCTAGATGACTTAAACTCTTTATCGATTAAATTACTAAAAGAAATTAATAATTCTGTATGATCATTATTAACACACATATAATATACTAAAATATAATTTTTTACTTAAAAAATTATATTTTTAAATTAATTAATAAGACTGAACGAAAATTGAAAATTAACAAGGATAAGTGTCTAAAATCCTTAATTCAACAGATTATATATATAAAAAAATGAAAAATAAATTACTTATTTATAAAAAAATAATAATTGATATAATAATTGATATAATATGTGTAGTGAATATTTTTATATGGAATTAAATAATAAACTATATAAAATAAACAAACAGAGAATATTAGAAATAATTAAAGAAAATAATGAAAAATTATGTGAATCAATATTATTAGATGATGATAAGATGATAGAATATATAAAAGAAGGAGGACTATATGATAAAGAATATTTAAAAGATATATTATATAGACTTAATGTACTGGAAACAAAATTAATGCTTGCTTGTAGTAAAGGATTAATAGAAGTAGGATTAAAAATAATAGAAACTGGTAAAAGTGAACCGAAAAATGTGAATTATTTAGGAGAAACAGAACTAACAATAGCATGTGAATATAGAATGTCAGATGTTGCATTAGAATTAATAAAGAATGAAGAGAGTGATATAGGTCATATTAATAGTTGTGGATGCACTGCATTAATATTAGCATGTAAGAATAATATGTCAGAAGTAGCATTAAAATTGATAGAAACAGGTAGAAGCAAGCCAGAAATCGAGAGTAACGAATATGGTTCAAATAATACAGCATTAGAATGGGCACGACAGAATGGAATGCATGAAGTGGTGTTAAAATTAATAGAAATAGAAATGGATATGATTAAACATATAGAAGGATATAAATATAGGTGTACATATTTAATTTGGGCGTGTGAGGCGAAATATTCAGAAGTAGCGTTGGGATTTATAGAAGCAGGTGAGGATGATTTCGAATTTGTAGATAGTAATGGAAATACAGAATTAATGATTGCATGTGAAAATAAAATGTCTGAAGTGGCATTGAAGTTAATAGAAAAAGGAAAAAGTGATCTAAAACAACATAATATAAAGGGAGAAACAGCATTAATAATTTCATGTACAAATAAAATGTCAGAAGTGGCGTTAAAGTTAATAGAAACAGATAAAAGTAATCCAAAACAGCATAATATAAGGAGAGAAACAGCATTAATAATTGCATGTATAAATAAAATGTCGGAAGTAGCGTTAAAGTTAATAGAAACAAGAGAAAGTGATCCAGGATGTATAAGTTATTTAAAGAATACCGCATTAATATATGCATGTAAAAATAATATGTCAAAAGTAGCATTAAAGTTGATAGAAATCAGATTAGGTAAACCAGGATATATAAATTATAATAGAAAAACGGCATTAATATTTGCATGTGAAAATAATATGTTGGAAGTGGCATTAAAGTTGATAGAAACGAGATGTAGTAGTCCAGAATGTATAGATAATGATGGAAATACAGCATTAATATTTGCATGTGAAAATAATATGTTAGAAGTAGCTTTAAGATTGATAGAGATTGGGAAATGTTGTTTAGAACAACAGAATGACAAAGGAATGACTGCGTTAAAATTTGCAAAAAAAAATAAGATGATAAAAGTGATGTCAAAATTAGAGAATTATAGATATAATAATTTTGATAGGAAAAATTATAAAATGGCGACATATAAATGATGTGTATATAAAAAGAAAATGAATAAAATTGATGTTTAATTTGCAGATTTTTTTATATAAAATATAATGATCAACAATATAAAAAATAAAATTGATGTTAAAACAATAGAAAATGGGAGATTAATTAAATACAAGTGATATGTGAAGATTGTATTATAATAAAATTTATGAAGATATAATAATATGTAAAAAAATGAAGTTTATAATATATATGTTTTGAATGATACATATAATTAATATAAAAATGTATATAATAAGAATGATGCAAATATTTATATATAGATTTAGAGAATTATTATTGGATGAAGATTTAATGATAGGATAGTAGTGTATGTTATTATGCAGCAAGGAATGGAGATATTGAAGTATTAGAATGGGTGTATTTGCAAGGATGCAAATAAAATAGTGATGTATGTTATAATACAGTAAAAAAAGGACATTCAAAAATTTTAAAATGGGCATTAGAAAAAAAAAGTAAATAGAATAGTAATTTATGTATTAATATAGTAAAAAATGGAAATATAGAAATGTTGATATGGGTACGAGAACAGGGATATGAATGGGACAGATATGAATGTTTAAATATAGCGAAAAGGAATGAAAATATAAAAATGTTAAAATGGATAGAAAATAATAAGTAAGAATAAAAAATAATATATTTTTACATATTTTCTAATGGTTTTAATCCAAGAACATTAAATATTAATTCGAATGTTTCTTTTGTTTTATGACAAAGATATAAACGACTTAATTCATTATCAGAATCAATTATTCGTAAAGATGAATATAAAGAATTAAAAGCATCAGCTAATTTATATACATAATCAACAATAATATGAAGTTGATTTTTTTCATAAGCATCATACAATATATCTGGACGTTGCATTAATAATAATGCAATCTTTGTTTCAGTATGATGTATAACAGAAAAGTTTACATTTATATATTCTTTATTAGATATTTTTAAAATATTATATATACGTGTCAATGTGTACATTATGTACGTTGCTGTTTTTCCATCCATTTTCAGAATATCATTAAAAACAAAATTATAATTGGATGAATAATGATGTGATAAGTCATAAAATTTGATACAATTTATAGCGACATGAGAACTTAAAACATTATTTTCGATGTTATTTTTTTCTTTCCATATATCAGATGATATAATTAAAGCATCATCAATAAATTGTTTTAAAGTGGTTGTGTTAGTTTTTTTTCGGGATGATATTTTTTCACCATTCTGTAAAATTAATCCGAAACCAATATGTTTACATATAGTATTTGTTAACCATCCCATATTTTCAGCAATTTCGAACATACAATTAAAATGTGATGATTGTCCATTATCAGTTAAATATATTATTTCATCAACTTTTAATACTTGTGTACGGTACCATAATGCAGTTAAATCAGTAGTATCGTATGTATATCCGCCATTTTTTTTGATTATTATTAATGGATGTAATTTAGTTTTTATGATAGTAGCACCATCACTTTCAATCAATAAATTTTTTTGTTGTAATATGTCGATTACATGTAAAATATATTGATTATAAAATGATTCTCCTACTTCTTGTATTGGTTTTATGTCAAGTTTTTGATATAGTTCTAAATATTCGATCCGTGAAATATCACATAAAAATTTCCATATATCTAATATTTCAGAATCATTATTTTGTAATAATAAAACACATTTATATACATCTTTTTTAAATTCTTCATCATATAATTCTTTATTTTCTTTATTAATTAAAACTTTTGCTTGTTGATATATTTCAGTTATTTTAGATATATTTAATGTTTTAATTTCTATATTCATTTTTTTAGCATATGCAATAATTAATCCAAATTGACTACCCCAATCTCCAATATGATTAATACGCATAACATTATGTCCAAATAATTCATATAAATTTGCCAAACTATCACCTATAATAGTACTACGAAGATGTCCAACATGGAGTTCTTTAGCTATGTTAGGAGATGAATAGTCGATTAATACATTTTTTTTGTGTGAAATATTTAGTTCATCAATTACAAAAAATTTTGATATAGCTTCAATTTTTATAAAAATATTGATATACAATCCATCAACAATAAAATCAAATAAAGAGTTATTTTGGATAGATTCAATAAATGTTTTCATAAATGTATTTATATCGAAAATTTTTTTAATTAAGAGAAGACCAATAAATTGATAATCTGCATGTTTACTTTTTGTTAAAATATTTTTTGGTATGGAGCATTCTAATGAGAAATGTTTGCAACAACAAATAAATTTATCAACAATATATTCTTTAATTATTGTATCCATTATATAATAAATGTTGAAACATAATGATGTATATATTTATATATATTAAAAATTATTCATTTTTTATATATGAAAATTAAAAAATATTGAATTAAAATTAAATATTATATTATAAAATAATATAATATAATATTATAATAAAATTATGGCAGACAATACTAATGAATGTTTAACATTGAATTTTTTTAAAGTTGTGTTAATAAGTATAATAATATATGTATTAATATTATATTTGAATGATGAATTTAATAATTCAAATCAAGAAAATTTTGAAGACGATAGAAAGAAAAAAGAAACTTTACACACAACAATAACAAATAATTGTGATTTGTCATATTGTAATGCAAATAATTGGATGTTTCCAGAAAATAAAACAACAATACCAGAAGGATATACAATGACAAATGCAAGTACAACACAAGGATGTTGTATAATAAATAAAGATTTAGAAAATTATATATATGATGCGAATGGAAATAATAGAAAAAGGATGCATAAAGAAGATAATGGAATATTAATGGATAAATATATGATTATAAATAATAATCATTAATAAATAAAAAAATTGATATAATATAAGGATATTATATTTAATGTAAAATTATAGAAATTTGATATGGAAAATATAAAAATAATAGGAATAATGGGCAAGAAATATAGTGGAAAAGATACATTAGGGAAATTTTTTATTGAACGATATAAATATAAACACATTACATTTGCACAACCATTAAAAGAAATGATACAGAATGTATTTAGTATAACGAAAGAACAATTAAATGAACCAATATTGAAAGAAGAAAAAGATGAATATTGGCAAGTATCACCAAGACAAATGATGCAATTTATAGGAACGGAATTATTTAGAGATCAAATGAAAAATTTAATACCAAATATAGAAGAAGATGTATGGATAAAAATTTTGGAGAGAAAGATAATGAAAGATGTTGAAGAAAATAAGGGTAAGGATAATGAAAATAAATATGTGATAACAGATGTAAGATTTAAGAATGAAATAAATTTTATAAGGAAGAATAATGGAATAATAATAAAGATGTATAGAAATGTGGATAATAAAATAGATGAACATAAATCAGAGAATGAAGTGGAAGAGATGGATTATGATTATTTAGTGGAGAATAATGGAACGATAGAAGAATTATATGATAATGTGAAGGATAAAAATATAGTGAAAGAATAAAATTTAAAAATAAAGATATTAAATAATATATAAAAAAAATTATAATAATAAAGAATATAAGTAAAAGAGTTTTTTATTATTATAAAAAATGCCAAATGGAATAATACAGTTAGTATATGTAGGAAAAATGGATGAAATATTAATATCAAACCCTCAAATTACACATTTTAAATTAGTATATAAAAGGACATCATTATTTTCGATAGATACATTTACAAGAGAATTAATGATGAATAATAATGGAATAAATTATACATTATCAAAGTATGGAGATTTATTAAAAAGTTTTAATATGAGATATGAATTACCTAAATTAGAGATAGATTATAAAGTATCATTATTAGATAAAATTAATTATTACATATCAACACCAAAAATAATAAATTCACAACAAGCATTATATCAAAATGTTCAAAAAATGAAAACTTTAAAATTATTGTTATATAATAATTCAAATCCAAATTCTAATTTAACTTCTAAACCAATTGAAGATTACATATTATTGATGGATGGACATTTTGAGATTATAAGGGATGAAATATATTTAAAACAATTATTATATCCGGATATAACGACACCAATATATGATTATATGTTAATAAATCAAAATGAAGAATTAAATAGAATAATAAATTATGTGAATAGTGAGTTTATATTAACGACGGAAGAAAAAAATAAAATAGGTAAATCATATGATTTAAATTTATTGTATGAATATGATGGAAAAAATCAAAAGATGATATATGAAATACCAGAGAATAATAATGTAAATTATATAAAACAGAATATAGGATCAATAATGATAGATAATGAAGATATATATTTACCATATACATTATTATCGAATTATTTAGTAAAAATACAAACAGAACAAGTAAATTTAAATCAAACAATAAATACAAATATAATATATATAAGTAAATTATATAATTTGTTGTATGAAGGTATAGTGAAAGATGATGAGATAAAAACATATGATATAATATTAAAATCAAATTTTAATCAAAAGATGATAGATGAATCAATAGATAAGAATACATATATAATAAATATGAATGAGATGGAGTATGAATATCCAATAATGATAATAAAAACGAAAACAAATAAAATAAAAAAGTTGTTAAGGGTTAATAAAATAATAAATAATAAATTATGTTATTGTATTGAAATAGAGAACAAATATAATGAGATAAATGATGAATATTTTATTACAACAATAGAACATAATAATAACACATCAAATTTATTATATAATAAGATGTATGCGATATATTCAATAGAACCAACAACATTACAACAAATAAATCAAATATATGAAACAACATTTAAGATAAAGATAAAGGATAATGTGTCAAATATATTCAAATCAAATAAGATAGTTTTTATATATGATGACAATAAGAATATAAATATAATGAAGGATATACCAATGGCATATTTTGAAACTATAACGTCAACATATAATTATCCATATACAGAAATAATAGTGAAAAAGATTGATACTAAGCAAATGATAACAACAGAAGATTTAATATATTTATCAGATGACAATAGCAATATAATAAATGACATAAGATTAGTAGAGTTAAAGACGGATGTTGAGAAGAATTATGAAAGTTATATGTCAAGTGTAGAAATAAATGGATTAGAACAGGAACAAATATTATTAAATTTGAAGAATATATTAAGTGATAGTATACAAAATAATAGTTATTATTTAAACATGATGTATAAATATATAAATAGTAAATTGGTATATTTATTTGATTTGATAGAAATATTTAGGAATAATACAACAAATAATTTAGAATATGATTTAACAAAGATAAAAATAAATAGTAAGTTAACAACATTTAATACGACAGATTTATTTTTGATGAATAGACCGACTGAATATTATAATAATATATATAATATGTTATTGAGTAATATAAAAAGTTTGATAGATGAATATTTTAGAACGACATATAATTATACAAATACGTTTTATAATTTATCAAATGATATAAAAGTAAAAATATTTCAGATATTGTATGAATTGTCTGGGGATACACAAATACCACCATTACCAAATCCAGCAATATTAGCAATAAAGAATGGTGTGATAAAATCGAAATATTTAAATGAGATAATGTATGTAAAATCTACAAATCTGATATCAATAAATGATGAATTTATAATTACAACAAAAAGGTATAATATGTTATATTACAATAATGATGATAATAAACAAAACATAATATTTAATGATGTAGAAGATATGTATAATTTTAAAAAATTGATAAATCCTACATATATATCTCATACAAAATATAATACTTATATAATAGATGAGAATAGATATATATTGAATGTAAGTAAAAAAGATATAACAGAACCAATATTAAAAATAAATAATATAAATTGGTCATTGAATAGTTCATTAACAAAATCATATGATACGAAATTAAATAATATTCAATCATTAATATTGGATGATAATGTATATTTTGTAGAAAATAATAAATTGTATAGTAATACACTGATAAATGACATAGTTCAAATAAATACGAATGATATAAATGTAAAGACTATATTTAAGATAAATGACAATATAAATAAAGAATATTATATAACGAGTGAATATAATAATAACAAGATAATATTAAGATTAAATGATTTATTAGAAATGAATTATAAGGAAGAACAAATAAATTATGATATATATGGATTAAAGTTGAGTTTAAATACTGTATTAACATCAACAATAAATCAAATATATATAAATAATAATTATTTATTTATAATAGACACAATAGATACTACAAATAAGAAGATATATATAGTAGATATATTAAATATAAATAGAACGAATATAATAGATTTGGATATGATATTACAAATAGGAACACAATATATATATTTGTATATGGATTATGTGATAGTTGATGTATTTATGGATTTATCGAATTTGTATATAAAGTATTATAATCAAAGTAATAATAATTATTATTTATATAAATTTACAATAAATATATTAACGAATAATTTAAATATATTGGATGTATCAATACAATATAACAGTTCAACAATAATAACATCATTAAATAGTTTAATAGTATCAACAACAAAAATAAAGATGATAAATTCATTGTACTATATATTTATAAATAAGTATAGTTTAATAATATATGATAATACATTAACAACATTAATACAGACATTAAATTTTAGTTCATCAATATTATATGTAGAAACGAATATAAATTATATGGTGATATATTTTGATGTAGACAATGAAATAAAAGTATATAGATTAAATGATATATTAATGAATAATAATGTTTCATCATTAACAATAAATTATTCAACGGATCAATTCATGGTAAATAACATAACATCATTAACATTAAATAGTAATGATATATTATATTTATTTAATAAAGAAGGAATAAAAATAATAACAATTATTGCAACACCAATACCACAACAATTAGAATATGAAATAGACATAATGACAACAAATGGAAGTTTGATTTCATATTCAACATATGATAATATAAACAATAAATTATATATGTTAGATGTAGATAATAGTATAATACAGAAATATGATACATTAACGCCATTAATAAAGCCAATAAAGGAGGAATATAAATTTATGTATGTATATGATAATGAAATAGTGAATATATATTATGAGAAAAGAAGGATAATAATATTTACACCAATAAGGATAATATATGGGACAATAGATATACAGAAGATAAATGATATAAATAGTATGATAATAATGGATATAAAGACGATAAATTATAGTACAACAACAATAATTCCAAATAATATATTAAAATATGTATATGATGTGAATAATGATAGTGATTCATTTATGATAATATCGACAAGAATATTACATTTAGAATTAAATGCAGGTAAATATGAGATAGTAAAACAGACAAATAATGGGAATATAAGTAATTCATTATACATAACATATACAAAAAACAATGAAATATTGTATTTAACAAAATCGTCATTAAATCAATTAATAATAAATAGGACTAATGCATATACAAATTTTGATGAAATAAAGGATAATATAGTTGGACCGATTATAACAACAACAATATTAAGTACATTAACATATTTATCAGGAAGGGAATATAAATTATATGAGGATGAAATACACACATATATATTAGTAAATTTCAATAATGGATCGTTATATAGAATAATAGGGACAAATCCGATAATATATATAGGAAAATCTACATCATTAAATATGTTAAAAATAGTACCATATAGAATAAATGAGATAGGATTTACAAATATAAAATCGTTTAAACATTTAGATAATGGATTATCAAATATATATATGAATTCAAATATGAACAATATAAATATGTTAAATAGTTCATTAATATTAAATGATTCAATACTATATTATGTTATATTTGGACATATATATAAAACAGAATATACAAATGTATTAGCATTTACAACATATTCATATCATTTATACATATTAACAACAACATCATTAATATATATCGATTGTAGTTCATATACAAATTCAACAACATTAACAACATTACATAGTTTAAGTGATGTAATTGACATACATACAATGAAATCATCAAGTAATATAATAGAACAAAATTATATATTAGTTCATTTATATTCTGCTCCAAATACGACAATTGAGATATATGATATAACAACGCCATCAATTACATTAATAAATACATTAACGATAAATAACAAGATAATAAATAGTGTAGATTTTGATGATGATTATATATATATATTGTATGATAATATAGTATATTTGTATGAACATACATTAAATGCAAGTCCAAAACAAGAATATATAAGGAAATATGAAAATATAGGTAATAAAGTTCCACCAAATACGATAATTGATGTAAGTCCAAATTATATGAAGAATGCATTAATAAATTATCCGATATTATTTACGATAAAACACATTAAGGATGAATATCCAACGGAATATATATTATCAATTACGAAAGGAAAAATGAAAGTCATGACAACACCAATTGTAATAGAAACGCCAAATAATGTATATAAAATAGAATATAAAATTGATAATACGGAAAGAGATATAAGGGATGATATTAATATAAATTCGATATTGAATATGATAGATACAAGTTTAACAAATACATTAAATTACTTAGAACCACATGTAGAGAATGTAAATGGGAATACGCCATCAAGAAATATAACAAAAAATTTATTTATAGATAGTAATTTTAATAATTTACAAGAAAATGCAATAGTGTATGAATTAGATGCATTACCACTATCAATACCTGCATCCAGAATGTCATTATCAACAAAGAATGTGATGGATTATATGACGATAAATAATAATATGATAACGGATATAAAATTGGATGTACAACCGTATGAAATAGATAATATAAATAATAGGATAAATATAAATTATAGGATAACGGTGAAGAATGTAATAAATAAGAAAGAATTGATAAATGCATATATAAAATATGTTATAAATGATGAAATAAACTACATATTATTAGAAGATATAACATATGATTATACACAAACAACATATCAAATAAAAGGGAAACAAAGAATAAACAATTTAGAATATAATTTACCTCAACCTAGTGCGAATATTCAAACGAAAAGAATGTTGATAGAACCATCATTAGGTTTAGTGCCAATAATGTTAACATATAATTCGACTAATACGAGTAATAATTTAGTAGAGATAAATTATACGATAAATACAAGTCCTATAATATTAAATTTAACAATAAATAATTATTATTATGTATTAATAAATGAAGTGTATTATGTTGGTAAAGCGACATCAATAAATCAAATAGATATATATTATATGAAATATGAGAATATAGGATGGTATAATGATCCATCAAATATAATATATGATACAAGTAATTTAACAAAAATAAATGACACAACAATAAATGATTATATAACGACGATAGATACGACACCAATAAATATAGATATTATAATACCGAATAATAATGATTTTAGATGTTTCAATGGGAATTTATTAATATTAGATTATATTGCAAGAATAAAGAATTATTTTAATAATAATAATAATAATAATAATAATAACAATAATTTAAATGAAATAGATATAAGTAAGATAGTTAATAAATGTTTTGTTAAACAAATAGAGATGATAAATATGAATGATGATTATATAATAAATAATTCGGATATATATGAGACGATAAATACTGGAATACAAACGAATACAGGATATTCAACAGCATATATAAAAATGAATTATAGTTTCAATCAAATGACGTCATATAAAAAAGTGAATGGATATATAATAGGAGAGATAATAAATGAGATATTGGATAATAAAAGGAGTAATTTGATAGAAAATGTATTGATATTATTTTCGAACAATAATAAAACGTATATAGATGATATAGTATTAAACAATATAAAAATATCAAGTTATAGGATAAAAGAAGAGAAATATGTAGGATGGAAAACGTTAGATATATTATTAAATAAATCATCAAAAAAGATAGCAATAATGGAATTGGAAATATTGATAGGATATATATATAATTACATAAGAAAGATGTTAGAGATATATTATTTGGACAATAATGAAGATATATATTTTTTTGATTTTATATATCAAACGACAACAGATAATTCGAATGATAGAATAGAATATATAATGGACAACATAAAAAGAATAAAGAGTAATTATGATTATATAACGAGTAAATATAAAATAATAGAATGGTCCAAAATAGAGAATGTAATAATATCATTATATACAGTGATAACATATATAAACAAGATGTTATATGGACAACAAACATTAATAAATACGATATTAACAACATTAATAAATAGTAATTATAATAGTATATTGATATATAACAATGTGTTAGACATGAAGAATATGGATGATATAGGTTTATTAAAAATATTAAGGGATCATTTAGATTATATATATAATGTATATGAATATAAAAGTTATATATCGTTAAATCAAGAAATAATAGATAATTATTATAAATTTATGAAAACGATATTTGATATAGATGGAACGAATGATATGTTAGGAACAACTACATTACAAAATATAGAGAATATAAAGGAGATATATGGATATGATATAAAAGAGATGTATAATAAACAAGAATTAATAATTGATAATATGGATACACCATATATATTAAGTCATTCATTAGAGAATATAAATAGTATGAATATAGAAGATTATTTATTGTATATAAAAAGGACAAAAGAAATAGATAATTTTGAATATTACAATAATAATAAGAATATATTGGAGATAGGGAATTTAAGTAAGAATGAGTTAGATGATGCATTTATATATTATAATAAGATGAATGATTTAAATGAGAATAAGATAATAATGTTGGATGGAATAAATCATATAGGAAATACGATAAGAGTAAATAAGATATCAAGATTATTAGTAAATAATTATATATCGATAAATGAAAGATCATATAGAATAATAGATATTAATTATTTAATGAATATAATAACATTGGATACAGAAATAACTAATAATTTCAACAATGTATTAAATGAAGAAGTTAAATATAATATGGAAATATTGAATGTAAATTATGATAAATCATATATATCGAGTCATAAATTTATAGAGTTATTGATGTATATAATATTTAAGAAGGATATAGAAAACAACACATCATTTTTTCATAAAATAGACAATGTAGATTATACAACACCAATATTACCATTAGAACCTACATATAATTATTATTCATATCAGGATATGATAAATGACAATAAAATAATATATTTTACACCGATATCTACACAAATATTGAACAAAACGGAATATGAGTTAAATATAAAGAATAATATGGAAATAAAATATAGGATAGAAGATATAGAATTATTGAAGTATTCATTTGAACAGACATTTAATTTAGATAATAAACATTTAACATTAGAAGATATAACATTTAAACAGTCAAATATGATAAATAAAACGGAATGGTATGATGTGATATATATGATATATAAGATAACAATGGGAATACACAATCATAATTTTATGTTAAAAAACTATATAAAAGAGTTAAATATGGAATATATGATAAATAAGTTAAATGTGGATAAATCGATAATAAAGTTGGATGAATATATGGAGATGAATAAAATAAAGTATATAAATATAGGTATAAATATTAATGATTATATTGAAGAGGAAAAGATAATGGACAACAAGCCAATAAATGAGATAATAAAACCATATAACAATACACAAAAAATCAAAATGAACAATAGCAAGGATATAAATTTAAATATAAATGATGAAATAAAGAGGAGATATACAAACACAAAGGACAAACTAATAGATATATCAGACAATATATTAAGAATGTATGAATATTATAATTATGTGAATAATGAGAAGATATTAAAAATATTATCATATAATATTAAACAAAAAGATATAGCAATAGAGAGGTTAAAAGATATGATGATAATAAATAATAATCAAAAATTTGATATATTTACAAGTATATATAGTAATACAGATGTATATAATGAAGATACTATAATGAATATGAAAAATATAATATATAGTAATAATGATGAGATGTATTATAAGGATACGATAATAAATGTTGATGAGAGGAATGGATATTTTAGATATAAGATACAAACATCATTAATATATTATTTATTAAATTTATTAAGATTAAATGTGGGATCAAATTTCAATGTAAATTCTGATATAATAAGAATGATAAATATATTTTATAAAGGTTTAAAATATGAGCCAAAGAGTAATATATACAATGATTATTTGGATGATATGAATGATAAAACAATAATAAATGATTTAAATGATGATATATTTGATATAATAAATGATATAAGTATGACTATAAACATAATAGATTATGTAGAAGATAAAAATGTGTATAATATAGATATAATAAATCATATAAATTATGTAAAGATGAAGGATGTATATAACAGTGTGAATCAATGTATAATAACGGGGAATAGATATTTATTGGCATATATAATGATAAAATTGATTGGAAAAAGATATATAACGACGGATTACAAATATGTATATACAGAAGAGAAATATAAGAATAAATATAATAATTATGTAGTGAATAATTACACGATGAATCAAGTAAAATTTTTATTAAATCAATATAATTCGACAGAGTATGATGAGAAAGAATGGATGAAAAAGATAGATGGAATAGAATGTGTAAATTTAAGTAATAATTTGATGTTATATAAAAGTTTAAGAGAGAATGAGATAGGTATAACATTAAGGAATATATTAATAATGAATTCAAATTTATCGACGGTTATGAATGAGATAAAGATAATAAATTATATATTGATGATGTTATTAAATAAGGAAAGTAATTATATAGAGACATATTCGGAACCAATAATAGATTTAATGTCAAACAATGAGTTAGAATATCCAACATTATATCAAATGAATGGAATATTATATAGAACGATAAATTTACCAGATAATTATTATTATGAGATAGTTGATATGTATGTGAAATATAATAAAATAAGGTTGGATGATGGTGAAAAATGTTTATATAATATAGTTCAAGGGAATATAGGGAGGATGATGAGATATATAATAAAGGAAATGGAAGATAATATAAATAGGAATGATATGATAAATGATGATAAATATTATATGGAAGATAACATATTTAGACAGAATATATTGGATCCAATAAAAGAAATGAAATCATTTATAAAGTATGATTATATAATAAAGTATATAAATAATGGTGAGATAAGGATATTAAAGATAGATCATACAATATTATCGAATGTATATATATATATAAAGGATAATTTAGATAATTTTAAGGGATATTATTATGTAGAAAATATATATAGTGATGCGGTATATACATATATAAAGATAAATGTGGATATATCATCAGATATATTATTATTAAATTTGCAGAATAATTTGATTATATATGGTGGGATACATAATATAATGTCGAATGTATATATTGAAGATAAATATAAGATGATAAATTATAAGAAAATATTGGATGAATATAATGATTATGAAACTTTACAAAACAAAATAAATCAATATATGACAAAATATTTAACACCAAATTTAATAATAGAAGAAGTGGATACAATAACATTAGAAACGGCATTAATAGATATAACAGATGATATGTTAAATAAATATCCGAAAATAGAAAAAAAGATAAAGGTGGGCGATATAATAATGTTTAATGAAATTGTATTAAATGAGATAGAAAAGATAAGTACGAGAAACAACACGGATAAATTATATGAATTAATTGATAAATATAAAAAGGAGAATGAATTAACAATAAAAGAAATAAATGAATTATATGGAACAATTGATGATACATATAATAATACATCAGAACCATATAATATATATAATGCGAAACCATTAGAAGTGAGTTGGATAAAATATTTAGGATTAAATATAATGGAGAATATGGAGATGTATATAGGGGATGAATTAATAAATAGGATAACAAATGATTATATGAATATAGACTATTCATTAAATGAGAAAAAATCAAAAAAGAAGAATAAATTGGCGGATATAGGATATAAGAAAAGTTTAATAAAGCCATCAAGAGTTATAGAAAAGGAAACATTATATGTATCGATACCATGGTATTTTAAAGAGAGTTATAACAATTTACCAATAATATGTTTAAAGAATACAACGGTAAATTTCAGGATGAAGATGAATGATATATCAAAGTTGGTGAATGTGCCAAAATTTAAGGATAATTATAAGATAAAGGATAAAAACATAAAAATGTATGCAGAATTAGAATATATATATTTGGATGAATTTGAAAGATATAAATTTTTATCATCAAGACATGAATATTTAATAGAACAACAACAATATTTAACGCCAATATATATAAGGAGAGATGAAATAATGAATGATGAACAAAATAATATAAAATTAAATTTTGTAAACAGTGTGAAAGATATATATTGTATAGCACAAATAGAACAAAATATAAATAATAATGAAGAATATAATTATACGTCATATAAAAGTGGATATAATAAAGTTATAAATAGTATGTTAAATTTGGAAATGTATTATGAAAAAATAGATAGATTAGAAAAAAAGTTAGATGAGATATCAAAAAAATATAACATAAATAAAGAAGAAATAAGAAATAATATAAATATGTCATGGTTTATGACAAAAGAAAATAGGACAGAGATAATATATTTGAAGGAAGAAATTGATAAATTAGAAGAATTTGTGGATAAATCACCATTAAAACATATTAGAATAATAATGAATGGGAAAGAAACGTTTAATAATGAAACGTCATATATGAACAAAGTAATACCATATAGTAAATATGAGAATAATAATTTAAATGGAATTAATGTATATAGTTATGGATTAAATAATTTATATGAATTGAAGGAACAACCAAATGGAACATTAAATTATTCGATGATAAATGATATGAGGATGAATATAGAGATAGATAAAAATATTGCGACATATAATAAATATATAATAATAAAAGTTATTGCAAGATCATATAATATATTGAGAATATTTAGTGGATTAGGAGGATGTATATATTAGACCATGATATTTTATATATAAAAAAATGATTTTTGTAATATTTGAATATATATCATTATACATAATACATAATACATAATACATAATATATAATATATAATATGATAATTGAAAAGAATGTATTAATAAATATTGATGGAGAGGAATATGATGTTATGATAAGGGTTAATAAGAAAAAACCCATAATAAAAATTGATATGATAGAGGAGGATGAAGAGATTATAAATAATTTATATAAATATATATCAAAAAAAAGTGGAATATCATATGGTATTATTGAAAATCATATTAACAAAATTAAAGATGATAGAAGGAAGAATAATTTGATAATATATGTATACAAAAATATAGATCATGAATATTATTATAAAAGTGGTGAAATATTAGCAGTATATTTGGCGAGACATATAAAGGAGAAAAATTTAAAATTAACAGACATAAAATCAGAATATAATGATTTATTATATTATCATTATATTAGAGGTGAGTATGGAATGATGAAATTATTATTTAAAAACGAATTATATACAATAGAAAATATAGAAGAATTGTATTATATATTAAGTATTCCAGACAGTAATGAAATAATGTGTTCATTAGAAGTATATAATTTACAATGTAAAGCGTTTATTAAAGGATATGATATAGAAAAATATAAAAATAAGTATTCATTACCATATGATGTTTTAATGGAATCATGGGATAAAATTGAAAATAGAATAAATTTTAGTAATATTAGAATATATGAGTTAAATATAAATGAATTGATAACAAAAAATGAAAATAAACAATTATTATATAGAGTATGTGAGGATGGATTGGAAGATAGAGCAATGAGAATATTGGAAGATGAAGAAAAAAATATAAACAAACTAAGATATGCTCAATATAAAGATGATAATGCATTAAAAGTAGCTTTAGAATATGATATGAAAAAAGTAGTATATAAGATGATATATATGAGAGAAATAATGGATATTAAAGAATAGATCATTTTATATTAATAGTATCAATAATTACATATAAAAAAATGAACTTTTAAATATAAGATTATCTTAATTTATGAATATTAACAACAATAATGATAAAAATATTTAGAATATTGACGAGATATTTGGAAGAATTATTGAATGAGGATGAGAAGAAATTATTATTACAAACAAGTAAAGGATGTGAGAATATAGAATTTAATAAAATAGATAAAGATAAATTGAGATGTTTCAATATAAAAAATTTTTGTGGATCGATAGGTATGTTAGAATTTGCAATAGATGAAAGAAATAAAAATAAATATATTGTGAATGAAAAAACGACATATTATTTAGAGAATGTAGAGATGTTTGAATATATGAAAAAAAAATATCCAGAAATAAAAAATACTGTTTTTACATTTATGGAAGCAACTTTAAACGGAAACTTAGAAAATATGAAATGGTTAAAAGAAAATAGATGTCCTTGGAACCCACACACATTCATAAATGCAGCAAAAAATGGAAATTTAGAAAATATGAAATGGTTAAAAGAAAATGGATGTCGTTGGGATGAATGGACATTTATGTATGCAGCAGAAAATGGAAATTTAGAAAATATGAAATGGTTAAAAGAAAATGGATGTCATTGGAATGAATGGACATTTAAAAGAGCAGCTTTGAATGGAAATTTAGAGAATATGAAATGGTTAAAAGAAAATGGATGTCCTTGGAATGAATTGACATTTGAAAGAGCAGCAAAAAATGGAAATTTAGAAAATATGAAATGGTTAAAAGAAAATGGATGTCAATGGAATACATACACATTTGCAGAAGCAGCCTTAAATGGAAATTTAGAAAATATGAAATGGTTAAAAGAAAATGGATGTCCATGGGATCAATTTTTGTTTGACAATTTCATATTTTCTAAATGTACATTTTCAAGTGCAGCTTTAAATGGAAATTTAGAAAATATGAAATGGTTAAAAGAAAATGGATGTCCATTTCATATTTTTACATTTTCAAATGCAGCTTATAATGGGAATTTGGAAAATATGAAATGGTTAAAAGAAAATGGATGTCCTTTGAATGAATTGACATTTGAAAGAGCAGCTTTGAATGGAAATTTAGAAAATATGAAATGGTTAAAAAAAAATGGATGTCAATGGAATACATACACATTTGCAGAAGCAGCTTTAAATGGAAATTTAGAAAATATGAAATGGTTAAAAAAAAATGGATGTCCTTGGAATAAACGTATATTTGCATATGCAGCAGAAAATGGAAATTTAAAAAATATGAAATGGTTGAAAGAAAATGGATGTCAATGGGACCATGATACATTTGCTTCAGCAGCTTCAAATGGAAATTTAGAAAATATGAAATGGTTAAAAGAAAATGGATGTCCAATATATAATTCTACAAAACAATACATAAAAGAGAAATATGGAATTGATATATAAAAAAAATGAAATATTTAATGTAAATAAAGTTAATTTATTAATATTAATAATAACAATGATAAATATATTTAAAATTTTAACAAGATATTTTGAAGAATTATTAAA
>Ga0255214_1000024_pt1 | contig 43769 bp, 52 predicted proteins | sample Miss_Law_RepB_8d_FD_189951 | JGI IMG/M metagenome (GOLD analysis project Ga0255214, IMG submission 189951) | Freshwater microbial communities from Mississippi River, Louisiana, United States - Miss_Law_RepB_8d | ecosystem: Environmental > Aquatic > Freshwater > River | place: USA: Louisiana... | reverse complement strand
TAAATCCATTGATTTTTTAATTAAATCTTTTTCAGATGAATATTTAGGACATTCATCAAATACCATTACAATGTCTGAGTTTAAGTCTAATTGAACTTGAATGCTTTCCTCTGGTGTTAAGAAAAATTTTTTTCCATCTATATGGGAACTAAACTCAACTCCATCCTCGCTTACTTTAGATATTTTTGACAAAGACATAACTTGAAAACCGCCAGAGTCAGTAAGTATTGGCATTGGGCAATTCATAAAATTATGAAGGCCACCTGCTTGTTTTATTCGCTCAACTCCAGGCCTTAACATTAAATGATAGGTGTTTCCTAAAATAATTTGAGAACCGCAGCTTTTTACCTGATCAATATACATCGCTTTAACGGTTCCTGCTGTTCCAACAGGCATAAAAGCTGGTGTATCAATTACTCCTCTAGGTGTTGTAATTTTCCCTAGTCGAGCACCATGACTTTCATTTAATAAATTAAATGAAATAGATTTCATTTTTGACTTTATTATTTTGCTGATCTTAGACTTATAATTATATCAGGATTTTCAACAACGCCCGAACCTGGAGCGCCCTTTTTAATTTTATCAACAAATTCCATCCCACTGACTACTCTACCAAAAGCAGTATAGTTTCGATCTAAATGCGGATGAGAGTCAAAACAGATAAAAAATTGACTATTCGCGCTATCAGGACTTTGTGATCTTGCCATGGATAAAACTCCTCGTTGATGAGGAATGTTATTAAATTCAGCTTTTAAATCTGGAAACTCAGAACCACCTGTTCCAACCATTTGTGCGTTAAAATCTAATTTTGTATTACCAAATTTTACATCTCCCGTTTGTGCCATAAAACCATCGATCACTCGATGAAAAGCAACGCCGTCATATTTTCCAGAATCGGCTAATGTTTTAATTCTTTTTACATGATTAGGAGCTACATCATCAAAAAGTTCAATTTTAACTTCACCAGACTTTAATTTCATTATCATAGTAGATCTTTCTTTAGATTGAATATTACTTGAAAAGGAAAATAGAAATAAAGTTAAAACGAAAATTAATTTTTTAAACATTATTTAAATTTAGTTTTCAGAGCTTTAATAACAATGTTTGGAACAAATTGCACCAAATCTCCTTTTAATGCGGCAATTTCCTTAACGAAATTTGATGAAATAATTTGATTTTCTATCTCTGCCATTAAAAAGACCGTCTCAAAGTTTTTATTTAATTTGTGATTCATACCCGCCAATTGAAATTCATATTCGAAGTCTGATGCAACTCGCAAACCTCTAAAAATAATATTAGCTGAAATTTTTTTACAATAATTTGTAGTTAATCCTGAAAAAGAAACCACTTTAATTTTCTTCTTAATATTTTCAGGAAATGAAGAGATAACTTTTTTAATTAAAGAAACTCTCTCAGCTGTTGAAAAAATAGTTTTTTTCTTATTACTTAATGGAGTTCCAATATAAAGATAATCAACAATACTTGCTGCTCTCTTAATAATATCAATATGTCCAAAGGTTATTGGATCAAATGTGCCAGGATATAAACCAATTCTTTTCATTTTATAATGGTCGGGGCAGCAAGATTCGAACTTGCGACCCTCTGGTCCCAAACCAGATGCGCTACCAGACTGCGCTATGCCCCGAAACTCAGCTGTTATACAACTTAATTAATTTATTTAAAAGGAATACTAGTTAATAAAACTTTCAAATTCATTAGTAATACTTTACTTTTTTAATACGTGAATCAAATAATAATTTTAAATTAATAGTCATGAATACATTGCTACTTAAACATACTGGAGATTTAAAAAATTATGGAATGCTTAAAAATTTTACACACAAATGTATTTATAAAAATCATACGTGTGGTGATAAAGTAATATTATATCTTAAAATTAATAAGCAAATTATTAAGAAAATATCATACAAAACTGAATCTTGTTTAATATGCCAAGCTTCATGCAGTATTTTTTCTGATTGTGTAAAAAATAAAAATCTAATAGCGGTCAAAAATTTTACTAAATTATTTATTAATTCTATTTTTAAGAAAAAAATAAATTTATTAGGAAAATGGAAAAAATTTAGTTTCCTTTTAAATAAAAATTATTTTGCAAGAAAAGGCTGTATCTTAGTGCCTTTTAATGCTTTAATAAAAATAAGATAAGTAATGAAAAAAAATATTTTTTATTTTATTATAATTAGCATGTTTTTCTTTAGCAAAAATATCAACGCCAATGACAAACGAACATTGCATGAATTTAGTTTCACTGATGTTGATGGTAAAAAATATTTATTATCACAACACAAGGATAAGGTGGTTTTACTAGTCAATGTTGCAAGTCAATGTGGCTTTACTAAACAATACGCCGATCTACAAACTTTGTGGGATAAATATAAAAGCAAAAATTTTGTAGTTATTGGTGTACCATCCAATGATTTTGGTAATCAAGAGCCAGGTTCAAATGCTGAAATAAAAAATTTCTGTGAGACTAATTTTAATATTAATTTTCCAATTATGGAAAAAGTATCCGTTAAAGGTAAAAATGCACACCCTGTATATTTATGGGCTAAAGAAAGTTACGGAAGCGCAGCTGAGCCTAAATGGAATTTTCATAAAATATTGATTGATAAAAAAGGAAAAATTAATGACACTTTTATCTCCACAACTAATCCGCAAAGTGAAAAAGTTGTTAAGAAAATTGAAGAATTAATTAGTAATTAATTTATACAACTGAATGCTTTTGACTACCCAATTGGTCAATACTTAGAGTTACAACTTCACCTTTTTTTAAATATTTTGGAGGCTTCATGCTATCGCCAACCCCTGGAGGCGTTCCTGTTGTAATGATGTCCCCTGGCAATAATGTCATAAATTCACTTGCATAGGATGTTAAAAAATTCATCTTATGAATCATTTTAGAGGTATTACCTGTTTGCATTCTTTTGCCATTAACATCTAAACTCATGTTTAAATTATATACATCCTTAATCTCATCCTTAGTGACTATATAAGGACCAACTGGGCCAAAAGTTTCTGATGATTTTCCTTTCACCCACTGACCGCTTCTTTTTTTTTGCCATTCTCTTTCACTAAAATCACAAACCAAGCAGTAGCCAAAAATATAACTTTCTGCCTCAGCTAATGAAATGTTTTTTCCTTTTTTTCCAATAACAAAAGCAATTTCTACTTCCCAATCTGTTTTTTCAGAATTTTTTGGAATAATTAAATCATCATTAGGCCCGCATATCGATGAGGTTGCTTTTGAGAAAATAATAGGCTCTTTTGGAAGTTCTAAATTTTGCTCCAATGCATGATCAAGAAAATTTAAGCCAATACCAAGAAAATTACTTGGATTAGAAACGCTCGCTCCTATTCGCAAATTATTATTAAGTTGCGGAAGTTTAGAAATATCTAATTTTTTAATAGTGTTGATTAGGTCATCCCCTATAGTTGTTCGATCGATATCTTTAATGACTGAGGATAAATCCCTTATGATACCGTTATCTAGTATTGCTGGCTTTTCGGCTCCTAAATTACCAACTCTTAAAAGTTTCATAAAAGTTTTTGGCGGTCCCTAGGGGAATCGAACCCCTCTTTCATGGATGAAAACCACGTGTCCTAACCGATAGACGAAGGGACCTTGAAAGTAAAGTTATTTAGATTGTTTAATAATAATAATCAACAATTATATAATTAACTATATTAATCTCTGTAATTGCTAGTGAGTTAAAGAAATATCTTCAATAATAAATTCAATTACTCTTTGTTTATTCCAATCGTTACAACTTAATTTTCCAGCTATATGAAATTTATGATTTTTAAAATTTTTAATATAATCAACTACTTTTTCTTTATTATTTTTAAAACAAATTCCATGAAGATATAAACCACTGCTATTTTTAAATAATACTTTTATTAAAAAATCATTTTCAAAATTTATTTTAATTAATGATAAATTCTCAACAATAAATTTAGGCTCAGAATTTCCTGATCCAAAAGGACCCAATTTACTTATCTCCTCATAGGTTTTTTCATTAACTGCATTGGCTGACAGAATACCATCGATTTCTATAAAGTTATTTTGAGTAAAATTTGGCTTTGCTGATTTAAATTTAGATATTAAGAAATTTTTTAAATCATTGATTTTATTTTCTTCAATACTAAAGCCTGCTGCCATTTTATGGCCACCCCCCTTTACAACAATTCCATTTTGTTTAGCTGCTAAAATAGCAAGGCCAATATCAAAACCAAAAACAGATCTACATGAGCCTTTTGCAATATTTTTAGTAGAAGAAATGACAATTGTTGGTTTTGAAAATCTTTCCTTAATTCTGCTCGCAATAATGCCTATTATTCCTTCATGCCAAAATTTATTAGCAACTACTATTATTTCATTAGCTTTTTCTTTTTCTGCTAATAAATAAGCTTCATTTAAAATATCCTCTTCAATTAATTTTCTTTTTTTATTTAATGAATCTAAGGTTGTTGCTATTTCGTAGCTTTTCTTTGGATCTTGAGTGGTAAGCAAGTTTGCGCCAAGATCAGATTGCCCTATTCTACCGCCAGCATTTATCCTTGGTCCTAATAAAAAACCGATATGATAAGTATCTGGACTTTCTTTAATGTCAGCCACGTCAATTAAAGTTTTAATCCCAATATTTTTCCTCTTCTTTAATATTTGTATCCCTTGATAAACAAAGGCTCGGTTTAAATCTATGAGCGGTACAACATCACAAATTGTACCCAAGGCAACTAAATCTAAATAATCATATAAATCTGGTTCGTTAATGTTTTTATCATTATAAAATTTACTTTCTCTAAGAGAGCGATTTAAAGCGACAATAAATAAAAAGGAAACTCCAGCTGCACATAAATAACCAAGATTAGATTTATCATCTATTTGATTTGGGTTTACTAACGCTTTACATTTTGGAAGTTTAATTTCTGCTTGATGATGATCAATAACTAAAACATCAATATTATTTTGATTAGCATAATCTAAGGCTTCAAAGGAAGTGGTTCCACAATCAACAGTTATTAAAAATTCGCCTTTTTTTTCAATAATATTCTTTAATGAACTAACGGATGGACCGTAGCCATCAATTTGTCGATCGGGAATATAAATAAAAAAATTTGAGTATATATTTTTTAAAAAATTTACAATAATTGCTGTTGAAGATGCACCATCCACATCGTAGTCTCCTAAAATACAAATTCTTTTATTGTCTTTGATAGCTTTAATTAATGTATCTACTGCAAGATCCATGTCCTTTAGGACACTTGGATTTGGCATAAATTCTTTGATCTTTGGATTTAAATACGAATTGCAGTTATCAGCTGTAATTTTTCTTATAGATAAAAGCTTAGATAAAAAATAATCGATTCCTAATTTTTGAGAGATTTCTAGAGCTAAGTTTTCGTTGTAATTGGATAAAATCCATTCTTTACCAGTTACCGACTGGTATTTCATATTTTAAATTTATTAATAATTTTTTTATTAAGCTTAGATCCATGGTGCAAAACAAAGGTTTCTGATTGATAAAAACCATTATCTAAAATTTTAATTCCTTGAAGTAAATCTCCACCTGTTACGCCCGTAGCACAAAACAAAACATCATCTTTTACAATGTCGTTAATAAAATATTTCTTTTTTAAATCTTTAATTCCCATTTTTTTTGCTTTATCGACTTCATGATCATTACTTAAAACTAATCTTGCCTGAAATTGACCTCCCAAACATTTAATTGCTGCTGCAGCAAGTACACCTTCAGGAGCTCCACCGATTCCTAAATATATATCCACATTAAAATCTTCAATGCCTGCATAAATAGCACCCGCTACATCACCATCTGAAATAAATTTTATTTTAGTGCCAAGTTGTTTAGCATCTTTGACTATGTGATCATGTCTTTCTCTTTCTAAAAGACATATTGTTAATTTATCGGGCGTTGTATTTTTAAAATCAGCTAAATTTTTCAAATTCTTTACTATTCCAAAATCAAGATCGATAACACCCTCTTTAATATTTTTTCCAACAGCAATTTTCTCCATATAAGTATCTGGAGCATGCAATAGATTATCTTTTTTAGATACTGCAAGAACTGACATTGCATTTGGTAAGTTTTTTGCAGTTAAATTTGTTCCTTCTAACGGATCAACGGCTATATCTAATTCTTCTCCAACACCCGTTCCTACCATTTCATTTATATAAAGCATGGGCGCCTCATCCATCTCACCTTCGCCTATGACAATCTTTCCTTTCATGGGAATATTATTGAGAAATAATCTCATCTTATCCACGGCCGCCTGATCGGCTGCAATTTTATCTCCTTTACCTTTTAATAATGATGATGCGTAGGCAGCTTCGCTAGTAGTTTTTACAAATAAATCTACAAATCCATTGTTGACGATCATAATTTTTTTTCATTTCTTATTCTGATCATTGTAATTTTTTTAGCCATAAATTTTTCTTTAGAGATTTTATTTAAAGTAAATCTCATATCTTTCTCTTTGGCATTATGAGTTATAATAACTAAATTGGCATTTTTAGGATTATCTAAAGGTTCTTGTAAAACACTTTGAATTGAAATCTTATGTTTAGATAAGATAGATGTAATTTTAGATAATACTCCAGGCTTATCCTTAACAACTAATCTTAAATAAAATTTACAAACATGATTATCAAAGTCGAACATTTTAAATTCTTTTGCATCAGAGTAATTAAATCCGAAAGGCAAAGTTACATTTCCTTTTAGAATTGAATTTAAATCTGAAATAATTGAAGAAGTTGTTGGACCTTTTCCAGCACCAAGTCCTTGATAGACTATTTTTCCAACTGGATTTCCTTCAACCATAATTGCATTATTTGCGCCATTAATCTTAGCAAGATCAGAATCTTTTGAAATTAAACAAGGATGAACTCTTTGTTTGATTTTATTATCAATTATCTCAGAAATACCAAGTAGCTTAATCTTATATTTAAACTGATGTGCATACTCAACATCTTCGAGATCAATTTGCTCAATTCCTTCAGTTAAAAATCTTTTATTAATTATTTTGTTTTTAAAACAAAGCGCACTTAATATTGCTATTTTTGATTTAGCATCGTCCCCATTAAGATCGAGTTTTGGATTAGTTTCTGCATATCCAAGTTTTTGAGCAGTCGATAAAATTTCTTTAAAACTTTTTTTAGTTCTTTCTATTTCAGTTAAAATAAAATTTGTCGTTCCATTTAATATTCCATAAATATGGAATAATTTATTTCCAACTAAACTCTCTTTTATTGATTTGATAATAGGTATTCCCCCACCAACGGAAGCTTCAAATAGAAGATTGACAGAATTTTTTTCGGCAATTTTTGCAAGTTCATTACCATGCTTAAATATTAAAGCTTTGTTTGCTGTAATTACGTGTTTGTTATTTTTTAAAGCTGCAAATACTAACTTTTTTGCAACTCCCTCTGAACCACCTATTAATTCAATAATTATATCAACATCATCTTTTTTTACTAAAGCTAAGGGGTTCTTAACCCACATTTTCTTTGGAATGCTAAAACCTCTTTTTTTACTAATCGTTTTAGCGGATATATATTTTATTTGAAAAGTAGAATTTGTATTGATTTCAATAGCGCGTTTGTTCTTAACTAAATGTCTGTAAACTTCAGAACCAACATTTCCAAGTCCAACAATTGCAATATTATAATTATCTCTTAAATTCATTATTCTAAACCTAAAGTTTCTTTTAAACCTAATCTTATATTCATATTTTGAACTGCCTGCCCTGCTGCACCCTTAATCAGATTATCAATGGAGCTTACAATAATTAATTGATTTTTATATCTTCCTGAAAAAATATTAATATTACAATTATTAGTATTATTAACATTATTCGTATTTACAAACTTTCCATAAGGCAAAATTTTTACAAAATTATTATTTTTATAAAATTTACTTAAATATTGATGAATTTTTTTTACACTCATATTCTTGTTAAGATCAGCATATATTGTAGTTAATATTCCTCTAAAAGTTGGAATTAAATGAGGAGTAAATTCAATCTTTAAATTTCCTTTTACTTTAGCAAACAATTTTAAACCTTGGTCAATTTCAGGCATATGTCTATGGTTGCCTACTCCATAAACAGCAATATTTTTATTAATGTTTGGGTAAAGTTTTTTATCAGCAGTCTTTTTTCCAGCACCGGAATAACCTGACTTAGAATCAATAATGATTTTTGAAGTTTTAATTATTTTATTTAACAGTAAAGGAATAAGCGCTAACTGAACTGATGTTGGATAACATCCAGGACAAGAGATTATATTACTTTTTTCAATGTCTCTTTTTGCAAACTCAGAAAGTCCATAAACTGCAAATTTTTGATTACTGACCGCATAATGTTTCAGTCCGTACCATTTTTCGTAAACTTTAGTGTCTGAAAATCTAAAATCAGCTGATAGATCTATTAAAATATGATGTGGAGAAATATTATTGGATAGTAATTGTGCTTCACCATGGGGCAAAGCTGAGAAAATTATATCAACATCATTAAAATCCGCTTTGTTAATATCAGATATGAGCGGTAATTTTTTTTTAATTTTATTTTTTAAAAACGAATTAATAGATTTTCCAATGGATCCTCTTGAGCATAAATATTTGAGATTTATAAATTTGTGATTACTTAATAATTTAATAAGTTCCAAACCAACAAAACCCGAAGCTCCATTAATTAAAACGTTATATTTGTCAGACATGCTCTGTATTTATAAGAAGTTGTAAATGACTTAAAGACTAAAATTAGTCTAAGTAGATTATCGTTTAGAAAACTGAAATCTTCTTCTAGCTTTTTTCTGTCCGTATTTTTTTCTTTCAACTTTTCTTGAATCTCTCGTTAATAATTTTTCTTTTTTTAATGTTTTTCTTAATGTTCCATCTAATACAAATAACGCTTTAGATATCCCTAAAGACACAGCGCCCGCTTGTCCGGTTAAACCCCCGCCTTTAACAGTACACATAACATCATAACTATTATTTTTGTTTACAACATTAAATGGCTTCTCAATGCTAAGTTGTAGAACAGGGCGTTTAAAATATTCATTGTATTTTTTTCCATTTACTAAAATATTTCCAGATCCAACCTTAAGCCAAACTCTAGCTATCGAACTTTTTCTTTTTCCAGTTGCGTAAAATCTATTGTCTGAAACAGCTAAACTTTGAACCATATTTTAATTTAATGAATTTTTTTTGTTGATAGATTTAAAATCAAAATCTACAGCTTTTTGAGTTTCATGAGGATGTTTATCATCATTATAAACTTTTAAATTTCCAAGTTGTTTTCTACCAAGTGGACCTCTCGGTAACATTCTCTTAACTGCTAATTTAATAATTCTAGACGGGTCTTTTTCAAGAATTTTATTTGGCGTTGTTTCCTTAATTCCACCTGGAAATCCAGTATGTTTGTAATAAATCTTTTTAGAAAACTTTTTTCCAGTAAATTTTATTTTTCTAGCATTTGTAACTATGACAAAATCCCCATCATCCATATTTGGAGTGAAGCTAGTTTTTTTCTTTCCTCTTAAAATCTTTGTAATTTCAGAAGCTAATCTGCCAACAATTAAATTTGTTGCATCAATCTTATACCAATTTTTTTTAACTTCTTTCTTTTTAATAAATTCAGTCATAAAGGAACGGAATAAATATATTTTGCCTTTAATTATGTCAAATGGATTAAGGTAAATTTATTATTTTTGAGAGATTGATACTTGGTAAAACAGATAAATTATCGAAAAAACTAAAAAAATCGAACCCAACTGATGAAGACTTGCTAAATAAATTTTATAACCGCTTATCAAAACAAAAATACCAAGAAGTATTTGAAAAGTTATAGCAAATAATACGATCAATAAATATTTAGAATTAACAATTTTATTTTTAAGTAATAGATAAAAAATAAAAACAAAAATAAAAGCTGTAAAATATGCAACAACCCTGTGCAAAAATTGTACATGAGAAGCGCTAGAATAAGATTCTGAATTTAAAAATTCTTTAATAAAAACATCTTCAGGAACAAAGTATCCATTCATTAAGGGCCAGGTTTGATATAATTTTGCAGCATCTAGACCTGAAACAAAAGCTCCAATTACAATCTGAAAAAAAACAATTATTAAAAAAGATAAAACTAAATAAGAATAAAAATTCAAATAAATCTTATTAACATTCCTAAATAAAATTGAGTAAAATATTAATGCCAATATGATTTGACCCCCCAACAAATGAGCCGATAATCTAAAATGGCTAACATCGGTATTTGTAACTAATCCGCTTTTCACCATATACCATCCTAAAAACCCTTGAAAAAAAAATAACAAAGAAATTATTGAATAAAGAACTATTTGCTTAAAACTAAAAAATTTTTTTACAAGAAAATATATAAACGGCAAAACAAATGCTAAAGCAGCTAACCTTGCTAATAATCGATGAATATATTCCCACCAAAAAATATATTTAAATTCAGCCATAGACATTCCTAAATTAATTTCTTTGTATTGTGGTATCTGTTTATAAAGTGAAAAATAGTTTTGCCATTGTTTCTCATTCAGCGGTGGTAAAATTCCACTAAATAATTCCCAACTAGTAATAGAAAGACCAGATTCTGTTAAACGAGTGAGACCACCAATAAAAATTAATAAAAAAACTAGAAATAAAGATAAATACAACCAAATAGTAATATAAGTATTTTTTCTATTTAGATTAATTGTGTTTGCCATTATAAATTCATAATTAACTTATCTATATTTTAAAAACGTTTTAATGTCGCAAAGAAACATTCAAAGAATACGCTCCAGCATCGACACAATAGATAAAAAAATAATTGAACTTCTTGGTCTAAGAAAAAAACAAGTTTTAAAAATTGCAAAATATAAAAATAAAAAAACGATTGTTGATAAAAAACGAATTAATCAAATAATGAAAAGAATAAAATCTGAGGCAAAAAGAAATAAAATTGATTACGTTTTAGTTAAGAATTTTTGGAATAAACTTATTCAGTATTCTATAAAACTTGAAAGAAAAATAGTTAAATAACTACTACTTGCTATGTGGAGGAAGTTTTTTTTCCACAAACCATTCATGTTTACGCGTTGATGGATTATATTTTTTTACTCTCAACTTTACTTTAGCTTTTTCACCTGCAGATGGTTTTTTAACATAATAATTAAAAGCACTGTCAGGTTTTAATTCAGGAACTAATCTTACTTTAACCGATGTTTTTTTAGCCATTTTATGAAAGGTTTTTTATTTCAGTTATAATTTTTTTAATTCTAATTAGCTTTTCTTTTTTATCTAATAAATCGTTAGTGCTTATATCTTTTCTTGTAAAATCGTCAACTTCAATATCATTAAAATTATTTTCAATTATTTTTTTTGCTCCTTTTATTGTTAGACCCTTGTCCTTTAAAAGATATTGAATTTTTTTTAAAAGCTTAACATTTTCAGGTGTATAATATCTTCTTCCTTTTGCTCTTAATTTTGGTCTTAGTTGGGGAAACTCTTTTTCCCAAAACCTTAAGATATAAGTTTTTGCTTTTCCTGTTTCTAAATCGATAAGATTTAAATCTTTAGCTACCTCGCCTATGGTTTTAAGAGCCTCAGCTGTCTTCACTGACATCTAAATTTTTATTAATTTTATTTTTTAAAATTTTAGAAGGCTTAAAAGTCACAACAGTTCTACTAGAAATAACCTTTTGTTCTTTTGTTCTTGGGTTTCTGCCAATTCTTTCATTTTTATGGCGAATATTGAAAGAGCCGAAATTTGCAATTTTTACTTTATTCTTTTTTTCAAGTTGGAGTGTAATAAATTCAAAAATATCATCTATAAACCTTGAAGCTTCAACTTTTGAAATTCCTAATTCTTTGTAAACTAAATCTGACAAATATTGTCTTGTGATTGTTTCTGTCACAATTAATTATTTATAAATTTTTTTGTATTTGTTCTTGCAAATTACCATTTAAAATATCATAGCACAATTTAATAGAGTGATAAAAACCAATGTAATCTGTGCCTCCATGACTTTTTACAACCGGTGATGTAAGTCCCAAAAATATTCCACCGTTATATTTTCTTGGATCTAAATCGTTTTTAATACTGTTAAAAATTTTAAATGACAAAAGATAAATAAATTTAGAGTACCAAGAGCGTAAAAACTTTTCCTTAACAAGTGCTGCAATATATTTTGCAGTCCCTTCTGCTGTTTTTAAAGCTATATTTCCTGAAAAACCGTCTGTTACTATAACGTCTACATTGCCATCTTTAATGTGATTGCCTTCTATAAAACCATTGAATGAAAAGCTATCAGTATTAATCTTTCTCAATTCTTGCAAACTTTTCTTTAATAAATCACTGCCTTTACTATCTTCACTTCCGATATTTAATAATGCAACGGTTGGTTTTTCTTTTTTAAATACAGCTCTGTATAAAGCTGCACCTAATTTAGAAAAATCTACTAAATTTTTTATACTACAATCAATATTTGCACCCAAATCTAAAACCACACTTAATCCCTTATGGGATGGCCACATCGATGCTAAAGCTGGCTTATCAATTCCATTTATTGTCTCTAAAATTAATCTAGACATAACAAGTAAAGCTGCCGTGTTTCCTGCAGATATTGCTATATCAGCATTCTTATTTTTTAAGGCTGTGAGTGCAAGCCACATGCTAGAATTTTTTCCATTTTTAACTGCTTCTAATGGAGACTCGTTGTCTGATACCTTTTCATTAGTATGAACAATTGTACTTGAGGTTCCAACTAATGGATATTTTTCTATAATAGGATTTATTAAATCTCTGTTACCAAAAATTAAAAATTTTAAGTCCTGATTATTTTGTAAAAAAAGATCTAAACCTTTAATAACTTTTAACGGAGATTCATCACCACCCATTGCATCAACTGCAACTGTAAATTTCATTTAATTTGATTGATAATTAATTAAATTAAGCTTTAGGCTTAAAAATTTGTTTTCCATTATACATTCCGGTCTTTTCATCTACATGATGCGGAAGTCTGTATTCACCACTTTTTTTATCTTCTATAACATTAGCAAATGAAACAGCATGATGTGATCTTCTTAAATTTCTTCTTGCTTTCGATGTTTTACGCTTAGGTACTGCCATTTGAATATTATAAAAGTTTAAAAATAAGCACACTCAATATCATTTAACGCTAATAAATCAACCTAGTTAATAATCGTTGATTAGATAGCAAAATTTTATAATTATATGATAGTGATTTTATCAAATGAGATTTAGTTTCTATAAATATATTCTAGTATTTTTTTTTATAGTTAGTTGCACCACAATCGATGAATTACACGGTATCGATAATTTAAAAATTAAATCTGAGTCCTTACAGGTCAACAATACAAACACCAATGATGTCTTAAATCTTATTGGTCCACCTCAAAATATCGGAATAAATAATAATAACATTTGGTTTTACCATGAGGTTCATCAAACAAGAAATAAGTATGGAACGAAAGTAATTACTGACAATAATACTTTAAGGTTAGAATTTGATGATCTAGGAATTCTAAAAAAAATTAATTTTTTAGACAAAAAGGCTTTAAGCAAAAACCCTTTTGATGAAGCAAATACCATTAGTCTAGGTAAAGACTCCAGCTTCCTATCAAGTTTCTTAGCTAGTATGAGACAACGAGCTAAAAACTTTGGTAAGACTAACGACTAACGAGCAATAATTGCTAGCAATAACAAAGCTACAATATTTGTAATCTTAATCATTGGGTTAACAGCAGGTCCTGCGGTATCTTTATAAGGATCTCCGACCGTATCTCCTGTTACAGCAGCTTTATGAGCGTCTGATCCTTTTCCACCATAATGACCATCTTCAATATATTTTTTTGCGTTATCCCATGCTCCGCCACCAGCTGTCATTGATACTGCTAAGAAAAATCCAGTAACAATAACACCTAACAACATCGCTCCTAAAGCAGATAAGGCTGAAGATGTTCCGGCTATGTAATAAATTATAACGTAAAGAACTATTGGAGATAAAACTGGCAATAAAGAAGGAATGATCATTTCTTTGATTGCAGCTTTAGTTAAAATATCTACAGCATTTCTATAGTCTGGTTTTTGTTTGTTCTTCATAATACCAGGCCATTTTTTAAACTGTCTTCTAACTTCAATAACTACAGCTCCGCCTGCTCTACCAACTGCTTGCATTCCCATAGAAGCAAACAGATAAGGAAGCAAACCTCCAATTAATAAACCAATAACAACATATGGATTTGATAAATCAAAATTTACTACAATTCCTTTTAATGCTGAACCTGAAGTTTTTGAAAAATGTTTAATATCTTCTGTGTATGCAGCAAATAAAACTAAAGCTCCAAGACCTGCAGAACCAATTGCATATCCTTTTGTTATAGCCTTTGTAGTATTTCCAACTGCATCAAGAGCATCAGTAACTTTTCTGACACTTGCAGGTAAATTGCTCATTTGCGCTATTCCACCAGCATTATCAGTTACTGGTCCATATGCGTCTAAAGCAACAACCATTCCTGTTAAAGCCAACATTGTAGTAACTGCAATTGCAATTCCGTATAACCCTGCAATTAAATAAGTTGATAAAATTCCAGCTACAATAATTAACGCTGGCAATGCAGTTGCTTCCATAGAAATAGCTAAACCTTGAATAACATTTGTTCCATGTCCAGTTGTTGAAGATTTAGCGATGGATTTGACAGGATTATAAGCTGTGCTTGTGTAGTATTCTGTAACCCAAATTAATAATCCAGTAATTACAAGACCTATTACTCCGCAATAATATAATTTAAGTCCTGTAAAGCTAAGTGCTCCAACTTTATATACTTTAGTAAATCCAACTACATATTCAGTGACTGGGTATAGAACGATTAAAGATAAAACTGCAGAAACTATAAAGCCTTTATACAAAGCGCCCATAATACTTTTACTAGCGCCTAATCTTACAAAGTAAGTTCCAATAATAGATGTAATCAAACAGCTGCCAGCGATTGCTAATGGATAAATTAACATGTTTAAATTTCCAGAGAAAAATATGGAAGCTAAAACCATAGTAGCAACAATTGTAACTGCATAAGTTTCAAATAAATCTGCAGCCATTCCAGCACAATCTCCTACGTTATCTCCAACGTTATCTGCGATAACTGCAGGGTTTCTTGGATCATCCTCCGGAATTCCAGCTTCAACTTTTCCAACTAAGTCAGCCCCAACATCCGCACCTTTAGTAAAAATTCCTCCACCTAATCTTGCAAAAATTGAAATTAAAGAAGCACCAAATCCTAGCGCAACTAAAGCATTAGAAATTTCTCTTTCTTCAATTTTTAATTCTAAAAGTACCCAATAATAAACTGCAATGGCAAGTAATGCTAAACCAGCAACTAACATTCCTGTTAAAGCACCTGATTTAAAAGAAATTTTTAATCCTTCTGCTAAACTTTTTCTCGATGCTTCAGCAGTTCTAACATTCGCTTGCACAGAAATTAACATTCCAGCATAACCCGCTATACCTGATAAAAAAGCACCAATGAAATAACCAAGTCCAACCCAAATATTAAATAAAAAAATTACAGCAATAAGAACAACTACTCCAACTATTGAAATGGTTTTATATTGACGATTTAAATATGCTCTTGCTCCTATTTGAATTGCTCCTGCAATTTCTTTCATTCTAGCATTGCCAGAACTTGCTGATAAAATTTGAACGCCGGTAATATAAGCAAAAATAATTGATAAAATTCCGCAAAGAATTACTAAATTTAAAACTAAACTTGGATTAAGCATAATATGGATATTTTGGTTGTTTGGTTAACAAGGACTACGTAAATGCCAAATTACCTTTATAAAATCAACCTTTTTAATCAAATGACATTTAAAACAAATGAAAAACTGCAAAAAACTAGATACTTTTTGCAATTTTATCTAGCACAGCGTTAATAATATTTTTCTGCTTATCGTTTAGAAACATTTTGGTAACTTTTAGATATTCATCGATGACTACCTTAAAAGGCGTTTTTTTATAAAAAAAAATCTCATAAATTGCAGACTTTAATATAATAGAAAATATTATTTCAAAATTTTTAAGATCAAATTTTTTATCTAAAAAGCTTATTAACTTTTCTTCTAATAAAGAATTGTTTTCAATAACTCCGTTACAAATCTTTTTAATAAATCTTTTATAAGGATTTTTAAAATCAAATAATAATTTTTCTTGATTTAAATAATAACTATATAAAAGCTGAACTATTATTAATCTTGAATTATTTTTAACAATTGTCATTAAAGTTTATAAATAGAATTATAAACACTTAATGCAGCGCGTACGGCTTCTCCACCTTTATTCTTTAATTTAGGATCACATCTGACTTCAGCTTGTTTTGCATTATTACAATTCAGCACGCCATTAGAAACTGGAACATTATGTTTTATTGAAATTTCTAATAATTTATCAGATACGGACTGACTAATGATATCAAAATGTGGTGTTTCTCCTTTAATAATACAGCCCAGTGCTATGCAAAAAGCATATTTATTTTTCTTTAATAAAATATTTAGCAATTGAGGAATCTCATATGCTCCTGAAACGGAAAAATGATTAACTGAAAATAATTTTTTATTTATTTCGTTAAAAGCGCCCGATAGAAGTTTTTTTTCTAAATTTTTATAAAAAGAAGAACTGACTATTAATATTTTTTTTTTCATTTAATAAACTCTTGTTTTGCAATTTTTATACCAAAACCATCAAGACCTATAATATTTTTCTTAGATTTAGATATTAAAATCATTTTTCTTACATTCAAACTTCGCAAAATCTGAGCACCAATACCATAATTTCGCAAACTGCTTTCTTTTTTATTATCTAGATTAGTTTTGACCAATTCATCTCTGATTATAATTAAAATACAGTTCTTAAATTTTTTGTAATAATTAAGTGTTTTATTAATAGATAGATTTTCTTTATTTTTTGATAAAAAGCTTGTTACAATATTTGATGATATAACTCTAACTCTTGGAATAATCTTTTTATCCTGAGTTTTGATCAAAGCGATATGCTCTTTTCCATCTAATTTATTCTCATAAATTTTAACTTGATACACATCATCCTTACCAATCTTTACTTGCTCAATTCTCTTAAGCTTTATCAAACTTTCTTTTTTTAATCGGTAAGAAATTAAATCTTCAATTCGTGCAATGTTTAAATTAAATTTTTTAGCATAATTTATAAGGTGTCTTCCCTTTGCCATTGAACCATCTGTATTCATTATTTCACAGATGACACCGCTTGGACCACATCCAGCAAGCTTAGCTATATCAACCGATGCCTCTGTGTGACCAGCTCTTTCCAGAACGCCCCCATCCTTTGCAATTAATGGAAAAATATGACCAGGCGTTGATATATCTTTTGCTGTAACATTTTTTTTTATTGCTGTTTTAATAGTATGAGCTCTGTCTTTTGCAGAAATTCCAGTTGTAACTCCCTTTCTTGCTTCAATTGAAATAGTGAATGCAGTTTGTAATCGCGAAGAGTTCCTGCTCGGCATTAAAGATAGATTTAAAGCTTTAGCTTTATTTTTATCAATAGCTAAACAAATTAAACCCCTACCATGAGTTGCCATAAAGTTAATTTTTTTATGATCAATCTTTGAAGCGGGAATGACAAGATCTCCCTCGTTTTCTCTATTTTTATCATCGACTAAAATAAAAATTTTTCCTCTCTTTGCATCTTGAATAATTTTTTTTACTGAAGAAAACATGATTATTTTTTTAATAAAGTTTTAGCTATCAAATCAATCTCAACGTTAACGTAATTATTTTTCTGCAATTTTAAAAGATTTGTATTTTGCAGTGTATGAGGAATAATCACAACTTTAAATTTATTATTAAAAATTTTTGCAATAGTTAAAGATATTCCATTGATTGCTATGGACCCTTTCTCAATTAAAAACTTTTTAAACTTTTTAGGTATATTAAAAAATATAATCCAACTTTTTTTATTACTAGAATCGACACTTAAAACTTTAATTGTGGTGTCTACATGTCCTTGCACAAAATGACCTGCAAACTCATCACCATATTTCATGGATTTTTCTAAATTTATAATGTCTCCAGAGCTTAAATACTTAAATGCCGAGGTTAAAACTGTGTGTTTTGATAAATAAAAGAATAATTCATTTTTACTCTTATATTTTTTAATTTTTGTTAGGGTTAAGCAAACTCCAGAGCATGAAATGGAGGTGCCAATATCTTTTTTGGTAAATTGTAATTTTGAAATAACAGTTAGGTAATAACCATTAGTTTTTTTTTTAAATTGTTTAACAATTCCAATATTTTTTATTATTCCAGTGAACATCTAATTAATTATTTCTTAAATACAGTTAAGGTGTTATTTTTCAAATAAACCTGTTGTAATTTTTTTTGGTATTTAAAGTTTTTTTGCAAAGTCATATAAATCCTCTTAAATGAATGGGACATCTTTTTATTTATAAATTCATTGTTTTTAAAAAAATAAAAAAAATCTATCAAATTATGATCAATAAATTTTTCAATAGTACTATAACCCCCTTCTATTAATACATTCTTGTAACCCAACAGACCGATAGTAACTAGGATTTGTTTGCAATCTACCTCGTTTTTTTTAACAAAAGGTAAATAGATTAAGAAAATATTTTTCTTCTTGAGATATTCGATTTTATTTTTATTTTTAGATGAATAAAAAATATAAGTTTTTATTTTTTTTGCAGATAAAATTAATTTTGAATTTTTTTTAATTCTAAGATTTGGATCAATTATAAAACGAGCGGGACACAATCGTTCCAAACCATTTATACGACAATTTAGTAATGGATTGTCTTTATTGTGCGTATTAACTCCTATTAAAATTGCATTAATTTCTGAACGTAAAATATGGGTTAATTTTTTAGAATAAATATTTGTAATTTGCGGTCTATCTTTAACAAAAGAGTAATAATTTTTTGTGGTTGCTATTTTTGCATAAACTTTTGGTATAAAATTTTTATTAAAATCATTATAAAATTTATAAAAATTATCTTTATAAGTATTATTAATTTTACTAATCCTTACTCTATTATTTTGTAAAAATTCAAGTCCTTTGCCCTGAACTCTAGGGTCATCATCGGTTTCTGAATAATAAAGATTTTTAATTTTTTTATTAATTATAGACTTTGTGCACGGTGGATTTTTTCCTTGATGGTGGCAAGGTTCTAAGGAAACAAAACAATTTAAATTATTTGTTTTTTTTAAATTAGTTAAAGCGGAATATTCAGCATGTGGACCTCCGCCAATACCTGTTACTCCATAGGATAATATTCTATTTTTTTTGCAAACTAGACAACCTACAGAAGGATTAATTCCGGTCATATTACGATGAAGGTTGGCTAAATTAAAAGCCAGCTTCATAAAATAAGAATTAATAAATTTAGTATTATTTTTTTGAAGGAACATTAAGTTGGTCTACAAATTGCTCAAAATCTTTTGCCTCTTTAAAATTGGTATATACTGAAGCAAAACGAACATAGGCAACTGGATCAAGATCTTTTAAACCTTCCATTACATATTTTCCAATTGTACTAGATAATATTTCGGCCTGGCCTAAGTCTTCTAAATTTCTGTAAATTTTCGAGATAAATTTTTCTATTGTATCGCTATCTACAGGTCTTTTTCTAAGTGCAATATTAATTGATTTAGCTAATTTTTCTCTATCAAAAGTAGATTTTCTTCCATTTTTTTTAACAACAATTAACTCTCTAAGCTGAACTCTTTCAAAAGTGGTAAATCTTTGCTTGCAACTACATTCTCTTCTGCGTCTGATAACAGTTCCATCTTCAGTGGGCCTTGAATCAATTACTGAAGTTTCTTTTTCTTTACAAAATGGACAAATCACAAAAATTAAAAATTATAAATTGGGAAAGCTCCGCACAAATTTTTTACTTTTTCTTGAACTTCTTTTTCAACTTTATCACTATTTTTATTAATTAACCCTTTTAAAACTTGATCAATTAAAATTCCAACTGTTTTAAATTCGTTTAAAGAAAATCCCCTAGTCGTGCACGCTGGTGTTCCAAGTCTAATTCCAGATGTAATCCAAGGTTTTTGATCATCGTAAGGAATACCGTTTTTATTACACGTTATATTTGCCCTTCCTAATGAGTCTGAAGCATCTTTTCCTGTTAGTTTAAAAGGTCTTAAATCTATAAGAATTAAATGAGTATCAGTTCCTCCTGAAAAAATCGTATAGCCTAAATTCTTTAATGTTTCTGAAAGTACCTTTGCATTGGCTACTACTGATTTTGTGTAAGATTTAAAATCCTCTGACAAAGCCTCTTTAAAACAAACAGCTTTAGCAGCAATCACATGCATTAATGGTCCTCCTTGCAAGCCAGGAAAAACAGCTGAATTAAATTTTTTTGCTAACTCTTCATTATTAGTCAAAATTATTCCGCCTCTTGGTCCTCTTAACACTTTGTGAGTAGTGGATGTAACCACATCTGCATATTCAATGGGATTTGGATATACTCCTCCAGCAACTAAACCAGAGAAATGGGCCATATCAACTAACAAATAGGCACCAACTTGTTTTGCAATATCTTTAAAAATTTTAAAATCAATTATTCTTGAATAAGCACTACCACCTGCAATGATTAGTTTTGGTTTGTGTTTAATTGCTAAATCTTTAACTGAGTCATAATCAATTAATCCATTATCTTTTCTAACTCCATAAGCAATTGCATTAAACCACTTTCCAGACATTGCCGGAGCTGCTCCATGGGTGAGATGACCTCCCTGATCAATTCCCATTCCTAAAATTGTATCACCAGGTTTTAATAGAGCTAAAAATACCGCTCCATTTGCTTGTGCACCTGAGTGGGGCTGAACATTTACAAAATTACACTTAAATAATTTCTTTGCTCTTTCAATTGCCAAGTCTTCTGCAATATCAACAAATTCGCAACCACCATAATATCTTTTGCCACTGTAACCTTCGGCATATTTATTCGTTAAAACTGATCCTTGAGTTTCTAATACTGCTCTTGAAACAATATTCTCTGATGCAATTAACTCAATATGATTTTGTTGACGGGAAAATTCTTTTTGAATTGATTCATAAATATCTGGATCTGAAGTCTTTAAACTATGATTAAAAAAATCTTCTATATTTTTCTTATCAACATTACTGGCTGTACTCATATTTATTTATCTAATTTTTTAACTCTAGTTAAATGCCTGCCTTTTTCAAATTTTGTACTAATGAAAGTATTTACAATTGTTTTAATGTTTTTAAAATCAATTAATCTAGCGCCAAGACACAATACATTTGCATTATTATGTTTTCTAGCTAAAGAGGCTGATTTTTTGTTGTAGCAAACAGCTGCTCTTATTTTTTTAATCCTATTTGCCGCAATAGAAACCCCAATGCCAGAGCCACAAATCAATATTCCAAATACAGTTTTATTTTTTACAGCTAATGCTAATTTTTTCCCATAATCTGGATAATCAACTCTTTCTTCTGAGAAAGTTCCAATATCTAATAATTTAATATTAGCTTTCTTTAAAAAAATTTTAATTTTCTCCTTAACTAAGAAACCGGCATGATCAGAGCCAATAATAATTGATTTTGTTAGTGATTTAGACACAGCTGTTAATTACCAACTTCAAAATCCCTTGTATATTAAAAAAACTAATTAATAATTTTATATATTAGGCCGCTCTTGAAAGTTTTAATTCTCTCCAAATTTTATCAAGTGCATTTACAAGGAACTCTAACTTAGAATCATCGTGTAAAGGAGTTGGAGTAAATCTAAGTCTTTCTAAACCTCTTGGAACCGTCGGATAGTTAATAGGCTGCACATATATTGAGTATTCATTTAATAAAATATCTGAAATTTCTTTACATCTCACCGGATCTTTAACTAACAGTGGTACTATGTGGCTATTATTTTTTATAATTGGTAAGTTCTTAGCAAGCATTAATTTTTTTAATTTTTCTGCCCTCTCGTAAAGAGCTTCCCTTAAACTATAATTGTTTTTAACATATCGAATGCTAGCAACTGCTGCTGCTGCTAAACTAGGAGGTAAGGAAGTTGTAAAAATAAATCCTGGAGCAAACGATCTAATAACATCAATAATATTATATTTAGCTGTAATGTAGCCGCCCATCAAACCAAAGCCTTTAGCTAATGTTCCTTCTATAATGTCTATCTCCGAAGTTAGCCCAAGTTGTTCAGATAAACCCCCACCATTTTTTCCATAAAGTCCAACTCCATGAACCTCATCTAAATAAGTAAGTGCATTATATTTTTTTGAGACTTCAATAATTTTTTTAATCGGAGCGAAATCACCATCCATTGAATAAACAGATTCAAAGGCTACAATTTTTGGATGATCTTTATTAGAATTTTTTAAAAGATACTCAAGATGATCAACATCATTATGTTTCCAGATAAATTTGTCAGAATTACCTTTTCTGATACCCTCAATCATTGACGCATGATTATTTTCATCAGAAAAAATAATACAATTTGGTAAAAATTTAGCTAACGTACTTAAAGCGCATTCATTTGCAATGTAGCCAGAGGTAAAAATTAAAGCTCCATCTTTATTATGAAATTTTGCCAACTCATTTTCTAACTCAACATGGTAATTTGATGTACCTGAAATATTTCTTGTTCCACCAGCACCAGCGCCTACTAAATTTACAGCATTTACGAATGCATCGACAACAAGAGGATTTTGCCCCATTCCTAAATAATCATTGCTGCACCAAATAGTTACGTCAGATTTAATTCCGTATTGATTATTATAAACTGCTTTTGGAAACTCACCTTTTTTTCGAGTAATATTATTAAAAATTCTATAACGACCTTCTTGTCTTAGATCTTTTAATGCACTGTTAAAAATAAGATCGTAATCTATGCTCATAGCTAATATTACCCTATAGAAAATACTTTTTTCAAATATATACTTTTACTGTATTGTCGCATTAAATATAAAATTCTAATGAAATTCCCTAGCACTAGATTAAGAAGAAATAGAAAGTCAGAATGGTCTAGAAGACTAATAAATGACACTTATCTTGATAAATCTGATTTTATATTACCTGTTTTTGTTTGTGAGGGTAAGAATAAGAAACAAGAAATTAAATCTATGCCAGGAATTTTTAGATATTCCATAGATAGATTGGATGAAATTATTTCTAGAGCATCAAAAAATGAAATACCTGCTGTTGCTATTTTTCCATTAATTGAAAATTCAAAAAAAAATAATAAGGGAACCGAAGCTATTAATAAAAATAATGTAGTTTGTAATGCAATATCGCAGGTTAAAAAATTAAATAAGAATATTGGGGTTATGTGCGATGTAGCTCTTGATCCTTACACGTCCCATGGTCATGACGGTCTTATTATAAATAATGAAATTCATAATGATGAAACAAATAAAATCTTAATTAAACAAGCCTTAGTTCAAGCACAAGCTGGATGCGATATCATTGCCCCATCAGACATGATGGATGGAAGAATTGGCTTAATAAGAAATGCTTTGGAAAAAAATAAATTTTTTAATATTCAAATATTGTCCTATGCAGTTAAGTATGCCTCTAACTTCTACTCTCCTTTTAGAGATGCTGTTGGTACATCCTCAACTCTTAAATCTGACAAAAAAACTTACCAAATGGATTATAAAAATTCAGATGAAGCGCTACTTGAAGTTAAATTAGATCTGGATGAAGGAGCAGATTTTGTAATGGTTAAACCAGCTTTAGCTTATCTTGATATTATTTATAAAATTAAACAAAAATTTAACGTACCTGTTTTTGCTTACAACGTTTCAGGTGAATACAGCTTAATTAAAAATGGAATTAAATCATCATTAGCAAAAGAAGATATTATTCTTGAAGTAATTTATAGTTTTAAAAGAGCTGGCGCTAATGCAATTGTTTCTTACTTTGCTAACGAAGTAATAGAAAAATACCTATCCAAATAATTTTTTATATTTACTTGAAAAATAGATAAGGGGTTTTTTTTCTTTTTTTAATTTAAATTGCAAAACTTTTGCAACAAAAAATAAATGATCACCAATATTAATTTTTTTTACTGTTTTACAATTAAGTTCTGCCAGATTATTTTTTAATAAATTTTTCACAATAATTGAGTTTTTTTGTATTTCATTTCTAGAGGAAAAATAATTTGAAACATTAGTTTGTTTTTCAGATAAAATATAAATATTAAAAAATTTTAAATTATAAAATTTTTTATAACTTGAAGTTGTTTTGTCTAAGCTCCATGAAATATATGCGGGCTTTAAAGATATTGAGACAAAGGAATTAACCGTAATTCCTGTAATTAAACTATTTTTACTTTTTTTTGTTATAACTGATATTCCAGTTGCATATTTTGACAAAACTTTCTTATATCTGGAAATATTCATCGTATTATAAATGACATCTAATGTTATTTTCAAAATTTCTATTCATAATCTGATTTTTATAATTCTTAATAATCTTTCCAGATTGAGCTCTCTTTGCAAAATTGTCCTCTATTGCAGATTTATCAAACAGAGTTTTATCCATTTGATCTTTTATAACCGACTTTGAATTAAATACTGTAGCATTAATAACCTTTAGCGATTTTCCTTTAACTAAAATAACACCTCTGCCCTTATCTAATTTTGGAAGTTCGTTAATGTTAAAAGCAAGCATCTTATTTTTCTTGTCAGCCTCACAAATGACTGCAACGGCATCATAATCTTTAATTACTCTAGAAACTCCAATAACCCTATCATCACCCTTCACATTCATCACTTTTTTTCCGGTTTTTTTATTAGTTTCAAGGTTTTTTTCTAAAGCAACAAAACCATATCCTTCTCTAGTGTAGATAAAAATTTCACCTTCATTATCAAATTTAAAGCCATCAATAATTTTTTCATTGTCAGTAAGGGATAAGTATGAAGAAATTGGCCTTCCTGTTGATGATCCAGTTAAGATGTTATCAGCCTCAATTGTATAAAATTTACCAAAATTTGAAGCTAATATAATTTTATCATTGGAGCGAGCATGAATTAATAAAGAGCTACTTTCATTTCCAATTTGTTCTTCCAAGTTTTTAACAAAAGATTTTTGTGATTTAATAAAACCATTTTTAAGAATAGTAATTGTAAGAGGATCATCAGATTTAATCTCATTATCAAAGTCTTCTTCATTAACACTTCCAAATTTATCTAATTGAGTTCTTCTTTTGCCTAATAATGGATTATCTTTAAATTTTTTAATCAAAAAATCTATTTCACTATCTATTTCTTTTTTTTGTAAAGATTTAGAAGATAATAATTTTGTTAAAAAGTTTTTTTCAGATAATAAATCTTTATATTCTTGCTTAATTTCTTTTTCTTCTAATTTTCTAAGATTTCTTAAACGCATATCCAAAATTGCATTTACTTGATTTTGTGTGAACTTAAATTTTTTTACTAGTTGTAGTTTTGGATCATCTGCATTTCTTATAATTTTAATAATTTTATCTAAATTGTGATAAACTTTAATAAATCCAATTAAAATTTCTATTCTGTTTTTGATATTCTTTAATCTAAATTCTGATTTTCTTATTAAAACTTCATAACGATGGGATAAAAAATTTACTAAAACTTCTTTTATCGACATTACTTTTGGCTGTAGCTTTGAATTTAAAACGTTCATGTTTAATGGAATTCTTACCTGTAAATCGGTTTGTCTGAACAAACTTTCCATCAATACTTCAGGTTTAACATTTCTGTTTTTTGGACGGATAACGATGCGAACTAATTGATCTGACTCATCTATAACATTATCAATTAATTTATTTTTTTTACTTATAATAAGATCTGCAATCTTTTCTATTAAAGTCGATTTACTTACTTGATAGGGAATTTCATGTATTGATATTTGATATTGACCTCTGCCTAAATCCTCAATTTTATAAGAAGACCTTAGTTCAAAAAAACCTCTTCCACTTGTGTAGGCTTTTAATATTTCTGACTTATTATTATTTAAAATACCACCCGTTGGAAAATCAGGACCTGGAAGAACTTTTAATAATTCTTTTATAGAAACATTTTTGTCATGATTAACAATTTTTAAACCTTCGCAAATTTCGACAATATTATGTGGTGGTATGCTTGTTGCCATTCCAACAGCAATTCCAGATGCTCCATTTGCTAATAAATTTGGAAATTTGGCAGGAAATACTAAAGGCTCCTGTAAATCACCATCATAAGTACTTTTAAAATCCACCGTTTCTTCATCTATATTTTCTAGCAAAAGTTCGGAAATTTCAGTGAGTTTTGCCTCCGTGTATCTCATGGCGGCAGCATTATCGCCGTCAATATTTCCAAAATTACCCTGACCGTTTACTAATGGGTAACGAATTGAAAAATCTTGAGCTAATCTCACTAATGCATCGTAAACAGACTGATCTCCATGAGGATGAAATTTACCGATAACATCCCCAACTACTCTTGCAGATTTCTTAGGTTGTAATTTGGATCCTAAATTTAAAAGATACATGGCGTAAAGCAGTCGGCGGTGAACTGGTTTTAAACCATCCCTAACATCAGGTAGTGCTCTATGGGTAATCGTTGATAATGCATAGGCTAAATACTTTTGGCTGAACTCAGTTGCCAAGGATGCATTTAAAATATTATCTTTATTTTTCATTGAAGAAATTTTCTAATTTTATTCTATAAAAAGGAAATTTAACTTTATTTGGTTCAAAAATATAATTTAATAATTGGTGCTTGTTAATTAACAACCCGTTGTAAATGTCTTTATCAGTAAAGGATGCTGAATTATCATTAAAATATTGTGGATAACTTAAATTTTTATTAAATAATTTTAAAGTTTCTTTACTTTCTAAATCAAGATTGTAGCCGAGCTCCGATAACAAAAATCTCTCCCATAAAACGTATTTTTTAAAAAAATCATTAGAATTTAATGATTTAAATAAATCCTCAAAAGAGTTGTAAACAGTTAAATATACATTTCTTTCAGGCAATATTTTTAGACAGATACTTGTGGCTGATAATATAGCTGTTAATTTTTTATCATTATCAAAATATTTTGGAGCTATTGCATCCATCAATTCAAAATTATAGTAACCGATTGCATCCTCTGATTTTGACTTCCAAGTAACTTTAATTTTATTACCAATGTGAATTAATTTTTTTAATTTAGAAGAAGTTCCTCCATAAATTATTCCTTTATGATGACCATGATCCTTTGAAAGAATGCTTATAATAGAGGAATTTTCACCGTAAATATTAACTCCAAGTATGTATCCCTCATCACTCCAAGTCATTGCTTAGATGTTTGTACGTCTAAAAATAAACTAACTTTGTGTTTAAATAATTTTTCAATTTCTTTTCTAGCTGCTATACCAATTTTTTTAATAACACTCCCATTTTTTCCTAAAATAATTTTTTTATGATTATTATTTTTTACATAAATATATTGGTAAATTTTATAATTCCTATTTTCTTTTTCAAATTTATAAGTTTTTACATAAATCTGGTATGGCAACTCTTGGTTTAAATATTTAAATACTGCCTCGCGTGTAAGTTCAGAAAAAAAAACATCTTTAGATATATTTGTTTCAAAATTAATAGAATTTTCAAAATCACCTTCAGGAAGTTTTGAAACAATCCCATCTAAAAGATTATTAATATTTTTGTTTTTTAGAGCTGAAACGTAATAAATTTCATCAAAATTTTTAACAAAATTAGATTTATTAACCTGCTCGATTGCAAATTCCTGTGAAACTTTATCAATTTTATTAAATACTAATATTTTTGGTTTTTTTATATTTTTAATAATTTTTTCAAGAATTTCTTCATAAAATAAATGAATAGAAATATCTAAAATTATAACGATTACATCTGATCTTTTAACCTCAACATTAACGTCATTTAAAAAGTTAGTATTATTTTTTTTATTATAAAGACCAGGAGTATCCACAAAAATAATCTTGTTATCCTTGTGATATTTAACAACCTCTATTGCAAAATTTGTTGTTTGAACTTTATGAGAAACAATTGAGATTTTTTTTTTAAAAATTGTGTTTAGTAAAGTTGATTTGCCTGCATTGGTTGGTCCGATTAAACAGGCATATCCTATTCTCTTTTTATTCATTATCTAAACTATCTAATAATGATTGAGCTGCTTTTTGTTCAGCATTTCTTTTTGAGGACCCTTCGCCGATAAACGATTTGGACTTTTTAATATTAACTGAAACTTTAAAAATCGGCTTATGCGCAGGTCCAGAGGTTGATAAGTCTTTGTATTTTGGAAGCTCTTTATAAAGTTTTAAAGATAATTCTTGCAGTTTTGTTTTTGCATCAATTTTAATCTCACTTGATTGCTTTAGTTGATCTTTCCATAAATCAAAAATAAATTTTTCGACAACTTCAAATCCCCTATCAATATATATTGCTCCTATAAGAGACTCACACAAATCTCCAAAAATTTTTACGTTTCCTGTTTTAATTTTTTTTTGCCCTTTGCTTATTGATATGAATTTTAATAAATCATATTTTTCTATTACTTTTGCACAAACTTTTTTATTAATTAGTGAGGCTAATTTTTTATCAAGCTGTCCTTCTTTATCGTTGGGGTACAAATTGATTAATTTTTTAGCAAGTACCAATCCTAAAACTCTATCACCTAAAAATTCTAAAATTTCATTATTAGAGGAATTGTCATTTGAAAAACTTTTATGAACTAAAGCTTGTGATAAGAATTTTTTGTTTGAAAATTTTACACCAATAATGTTTTCTACATCACTGATCTTATTATCAGAAATCATTTAATAAATTTTAAGATTCTATTAAATCTTATGGATTTATGCCATTTCCAAAAAGTAAATAAATTTCCTATTTCTTCGTTATTTGAAAAAAATAAAATTTGCGCCTTACCTACCAAATTAATTTTATCTACATATCCAACGCTAGAAAGATATCTGCTATCTTGCGAACAATCTCTGTTATCACCCATAAAAAAAAATTTATTTTGAGGTATTAAATAAACATCAGTGTCTTTTGATGAATTTTTTTCAGAGTAAGCGGCTAAATAAGTTTTTCCATTTGGTAATGTTTCTTGGTAAAAATTTGACTTAATTTTAGTCCCACCACATAGTACGAAGTCATTTTTAATAAATTCTCTCTTTATCGGTTTATTGTTAATATTTAGCACACCATTGAGCATTTGAATTTTATCACCGGGCAATCCTATTAAACGCTTAATATAATCTGTATCGTTATCCTCTGGAGTTTTAAAAACAATTACATCCCCTCTTTCAGGAGAAGAGAATAAAATTCTTTTGTCGGAAATATTTGGGCTAAAAGGTAAAGAATGTTTACTATAACCGTAAGTAAATTTAGTAACAAACAGCCTATCTCCTACAAGTAAACTTTCCTCCATAGATGATGATGGAATATAAAAGGGCTGGAAAAAAAAAGTTCTTATAAATAATGCAATTAGAAAAGCAAAAATGAGTGTTTTTGCATTATCAATGATAATTTTTTTCATTCAGAAGTAATTAGAGCCGTTGCAACAGCCCACGGTTTATCATCGGATAGAGTTAAAAAAATATTATATTTCTTAGATATTTTATTAACTATGGTCTTGGCTTTGCCATTTAAATTAGCATAAGGCTTGCCGCTCTCATCATTGTATATTTCTATATCCTTAAAATGGATTCCATTTGAAAAACCATATCCAATTGCTTTTGAGATAGCTTCTTTAGCTGCAAATCTTTTAGCAATTGTTGAAACATTCTTAAATCTAGATAGTTTTTTTTCAGATTTTTTTTCAGACTCGGTCAAAATTTTATTTAAAAACTGGTTACCATATTTAGAATAAATTTTTTTTATTCTATTAATATTTACAATATCCGTACCCAAGCCAATTACATTCATCGATTTAAAATTTTATTAAACTTTTTTAGGACATTAGCTATACCAAAAAATATCGACTCTGATATAAAAAAATGTCCGATATTCAACTCTGAAATTTCAGTTATTTGTGAAATTTTTTTTGCAGTTATAAAATTTAAGCCATGACCTGCATGAACTCCTAGGTTTAATTTATTACCAAGTTTTGCAGCTTCTTTTATTCTCAAAAACTCTTTTCTAGTATTTAGATTATTACCCTGTCTAAAAAATCTACAATATTTTCCAGTATGTAATTCAATATTATCTGAGCCCATTTTTTTTGCCATAAGAACGCTTTTTAGGCTTGGTTCTATAAATAAGGAAACTTGAATATTTTTATTTTTTAATAAGCGTATAACTTTTTTCAAATAATTGGTTTTATAATTTAAATTTAACCCGCCTTCAGTGGTGACTTCTTCTCTTCTTTCAGGAACAATACATACAAACTTAGGTTTTAATTTTAATGCAATTTTAAGCATTTCAGGCGTTAAAGCCATTTCTAAATTTATTGGAATTTTAATTTTTTTTTTTAATTCTATTAAGTCTTGATCCTGAATATGTCTTCGATCTTCTCTTAAATGAACTGTGATAGAGTCAGCTCCATGATTTTGAGCTATTAATGCGGCCCTGGATGGCGATGGATAATCATCGCCTCTTGCATTTCTTACTGTGGCCACATGATCAATGTTAAAACCTAATCTAATTCTTTTTCTCATTTAAATTAAATTCCTACTTCCAGGTTTAATTGCTGGAATTGATTTTAATTTAGAAGGAATTTCGTTTGCCTTAAAAACTGGAATATCAAACGTGATTTGTGAAACAATTTCTAAATTAATAGAACTTTGTTTATTTGAGCGGTCTACAATACATGCAAATCCTATAACATTTCCTTTTAATTTTTTTACAACCTGGGCACACTCCATACTTGATTTACCTGTTGTAATAACATCCTCAACAATCAATACTTTTGCACCTGGCTTAATTTCAAAGCCACGTCTTAATTGAAATTCTCCAGAGACGCGTTCAGTAAAAACTGAAGGCAATTTTAAATGTCTTGCAACCTCATATCCGACAATAATTCCTCCCATAGCGGGCGCAACAATTAAATCTATTTTTTTAAAAACTTTTCTTATTTTTTTTGATAAGGATTTACATACTGACTCAGAATATTTTGGATGCATTAATAATTTAGCGCATTGTAAATAATATTCACTGTGTAATCCTGAGGATAAAATAAAGTGACCTTGTAATAAGGCTTTCGTATCTAAAAAAATTTTCTTAGTTTGTTTTTCTGTTAGCATCTACTTTTCTATTTCTAATAATTTTAAAATTTATTCCTTGTTGTTTGATTTCAGAAATTAAGTTCGTAAAATCTTTTAAATTTTTAATCTCTAGGTCAAAAATAAAACTTATAAAATCATCTTTTTTATCAACAAGTTCAACATTTGAGATATTACATTTGTGTTTTCCAATCATGGTACAAACCTCTCCTAAAGTTCCTGCCTTATGACTTAAAAGAACCCATAAACTAGTATCGTAAGCTTTTTCCTCTGAATTATTAGTTTTTCTCAAACTCCAATATCTTCTTACTGCAGCCCTAGCTTTTCCTGTTTTAGCTATGGATGACCAGTACATTGAAGGTGATGGTTTAGAAGAAGTGATAATTTGAACTTCATCACCATTATTTAGGATACTTTGCAAAGGTGACTCTTTACCGTTAATTTTACAACCAATACATTTGTCGCCAATTTCAGTATGAACTGCGTAAGCAAAATCTATCGGGGTAGCATTTGCTGGTAAGCGAATAAGTGCTCCTTTAGGAGTAAAACAAAATACTTGATCTTGAAACAGTTGAAGTTTTGTATACTCAAAAAAATGTTCTGGATTTTCTCCACTTTCTAACATCTCAACTAAATCTTTTAACCAATTATAATCTTTTAGAGTTTTATCACTTACCTTTTCGTTAGTTTTGTAATTCCAATGAGCAGCTACTCCTCTTTCTGCGAACTCATGCATTTCATGAGTTCTAATCTGAATTTCAATTTTTTGTCGTTTAGGTCCAATTACAGATGTGTGAATTGATTTATAACTATTAGATTTTGGAACTGAAATATAATCTTTAAATCTTCCTGGAACCATTGACCATTCAGTATGAAAGACGCCAAGAGTTTGATAACACAAATCAACATTATCCAAAATAACTCTAAAACCTACAATATCCGTAATTTGTTCTAAGGAAATTCTCTTATTTTGTATTTTTCTCCAAATGGAAAAAGGAGTTTTTTCTCTGCCGGTAACTTTAGCTTTAATACCTTTTTCTTCTAATAATTTTAATATTTTTTTTGAAATTTCAGAAAAAGTTACTCCTAAACTTTCTTTGTTAAGAATTAAGCGATCTGTAATTAATTTTCTTGCCTCAGGATTTAAAACATTAAATGCTAAATCTTCAAGCTCATCACGAAAATTATGCATTCCCATTCTCTCTGCTAATGGAGAATAAATTTCCATGGTCTCTTTTGCTATTCTTAATTTTTTTTCTGGATCAACAATATTATTAATTGTTCGCATGTTATGAAGTCTGTCTGCTAATTTGACTAATAAAACTCTAATATCTTTTGAGGTTGCTAATATTAGTTTTCTAAAATTTTCAGCAACAGAGTATTCTTTAGACTTATCTTCTAATCTTGAAATTTTTGTAACACCCTCAACAAGATCGGCAATTTCTTTGCCGAATAATTTATTAACTTCAAGGTATGTTGCCTCTGTATCTTCAATCGTGTCATGTAGTAAGGCTGTAGTAATAGTGGCTGTGTCTACTTTTAAGTCACACAAAATAGCAGCAACTGCAATGGGATGAGTTATGTAAGGATCGCCTGATAGTCTCTTTTGATTTCTATGAACATTAAATGCAAAGTTATAAGCTTTTTTAACAACATTTTCGTCAATATAATTGTTATAAATCTTAACTTTATCTAGAAGTTCTTGCTGATTAAGCATGAACAAAAATATATCAAAGTTTTATATAATTGTAATGTTCTTCTTGGACTCTATGTCTAAATTTTCAATCAATTGATCAATTTTTTTTCCTGACAAAGGGCTTTTCCAATTTTTGTCAATTTCTCTAATTGGAAATAAAACAAAACTTCTTTGTTCTAAACGTGGATGAGGAATTTTTAATGAAATATTCTTATTAGAAATATTTATTATTTGCCCATTAAAATCTATAATATCAATATCACATGTTCGTGGAGCGTTAATTAGATCTCGTTTTCGATGAAATTCTTTCTCTACTTTAAAAATGTATTGTATCAGCTCCTCTGCTGAAAATTTTGTCTCAATGGAAATTACACTATTAATAAATTTAGGATCTAATTTATTGGGTACAGCAACACTTTCATAAAAACTGGATTTTTTTAATATTTTAACTTCATCATTGTTAAAAAATTCATAACATTTTAGCAAAGTTTGTTTACTGTCACCAAATTTAGATGGCAGATTTGATCCGAGTGAGAGAAGTATCATAGTTAGCTTTTTCTAAAAACTCTCGATTTTTCTCTTTCCCAATCTCTAGTTTTTTTTGTATGTCGCTTATCGTGTTGTTTTTTTCCTTTAGCAATAGCAATTTGTACTTTGGCAATTCCTTTATGATTAAAATACATTCTGACTGGAACAACCGTTAAGCCTTCTTGATTAATCTTTCCGATTATTTTGTTTATTTGTTTTTTGCTTAATAATAATTTTCTAAGCCTTCTTGGATCATGATTATTATATGAGGATTGATTATATTCAGGAATATAAGAATTTTGTAAAAAAAGTTCCCCGCTAATATCAACAGCATAAGATTCTGCGATATTGCCCTTACCTAATCGTAAAGATTTAACTTCAGATCCTAACAAAGCTATTCCAGCCTCAATTAACTCTAAAAGAAAATAATTAAAACTAGCTTTTCTATTGTTTGCAACTACCTGATAATTGCCCTCATCTTTTTTCATTAATTAAATTAATGAAAGTTTTTTTAATAAATTCTTAATTCTAATTTGATTTTTTTTAGCAATAGTTACCATTGGCAAACGTAGATCTTTTGAACATAACTTTAATAAACTAACAGCAAACTTTACTGGGGCAGGATTTGTTTCCACAAACATCAAATCGTGTAATGGTTTTAACATTTTATTGATTTCTTTAGCTCTTTGAAAAATTAATTTGTCAGTTTTATAATCTAACAAAATTTGCATTTCAGAACAAAGTTTAGGAGCAACATTAGCAGTGACAGATATACAGCCTACTCCCCCTCTTAATTTAAATTCAAATGCATTGGAATCTTCTCCAGTGAATTGAATAAAATCTTTTCCTAATTTTTTTCGTTGTTGAACGACCCTATTTAGATCTCCAGTCGCATCCTTTACTCCAGCAATATTTTTTAATTCAAATAAACGAGCCATTGTATCGACGCTCATATCAATTACTGATCGACCTGGAATGTTATAAATAAAAATGGGTATACCGCATCGATTATTAATTGCCTTATAATGTTGGTACAAACCTTCCTGCGTTGGTTTGTTATAATAAGGTGTTACAATTAATGCTGCACTTGCTCCCGCTTTCTCTGCAAATCTTGTTAGATCAATAGCCTCTTCAGTAGAATTAGATCCCGTTCCAGCCATAATTGGAATTCTATCTTTTGACTCACGAACACAAATTTTAATAATCTCCCTATGTTCGGCATGACTTAATGTTGGAGATTCTCCGGTAGTTCCACCAGGCACTAATCCATTAGTGCCATTATCAATTTGATGATGAATTAATTTAATAAAAGCATTCTTATCCAATCGATTGTTTTTAAATGGTGTTATTAATGCAGTAAATGATCCTTTAAACATTATATAAATATCTATAAAAATTCGTTTTTATAATACACTATTTTTAAAATAATAAAATTAAATGAACTTTAGATTTGTTATAATTATTAATTTATTTTTGCTGATAGGTTTAACTTTTCCAGCTTATGCAAAAAATATTCCTCCAAAATTAAAACCAGAAAAATTTATAGATAAATCAGTTTCTTCATCAAAAACATCGAAGTTGTTTGATAATATAACAAAGAATAAAAAAAAAGATCAAGTAGCTATAACACCTAAAAATGATCTTCCTAAAGAAGATGAATTAAATCAAAAAAAAGAAATTAAAAAAGATATTAAAGAGCCTAAACAAAAACAAACTGCAGAAAAAGAAATTGTAAAATCAAAAGAGACAAAAGAAATTAAAAAAAATGATGAGGCAAAAGAAATTGTTCCAAAAATAAAGCCACAAGATTTTAAGAGTTTTTCTCCTGAACACAAAGGTCCTTTAGAAACAAAAACACTTAATAATAGAGATTTTGAAATTTCAAAAGTTGTCTTTGATTACGTAGACCGTAAGCAATGGAAACTGGCCTTATCAGATGCCCAAAAGATGCAAGACAAAACAATTTATAACCTTGTAAATTGGATGTACTTGATAGATCCACAGAGCGGAGCTAGTTTTAATGAGTATTTTATATTCATAAAAAATAATAAAGATTGGCCAAGAATTAATCGTATAAAATATTTAGCCGAGCATAAAATTAATTTTGATAATAATTCACCCTCTTCAATTATTGAATATTTTAACAATAACCCCCCTTTAAGTGGCTTTGGAAGATTGCGATTAGCGGAGGCATTTTTAGAAAATAATCAATCTGAAAAAGCTAAAAACTTAGTAAAAGATGGCTTCAAAGATGCTGAATTAAGTAAAAATGATCTAAGATATTTTTCAAAAATTTTTAAAAAATTTTTAACACAGCAAGATTATGTATTAAGAGCGGATTATTTTGCATATGAAGCAAAATATCAAGATTTAAGAGATACAATTGAATACTTAAATGCTGACTATCAAAAACTATATAATGCAAGAGCTGCATTATTTACTAAAAGGTCAGCTGATAATTTAATTGCGCAAGTACCCCAATATTTAAAAGAAGATCCAGGTTTAATTTACGATAGAATTAAATGGCGAAGGAAAAAATCAAGATTTGATGAGGCGTTAACACTAATAAATCTAAGTGCTTCAGACTCATTGGAAAGAAATCAATACCTAGCAAAAGAAAGACTATCGATTGCTAGAGATAAAATTCAAGATAAAGAATTTAAAACAGCATATGAAATTCTTAAAGACCATAGGTTAAAAGATGGGTCTGATTATGCTGAAATTGAATGGCATCTTGGTTGGTTAGCCTTAAGCTTTATGAATCAACCAGATTTAGCCTTAGGCCATTTTTTAAGAATGAATGCAGCAGTTTCTTATCCAATCTCAAAAGCGCGAGCAGCTTTTTGGATTGGAAAAACTTACAAAAAATTAGGACAAACAAACCAAGCAAATACTTGGTTTAAAACCGGCTCACAATACGGAACAACTTTTTACGGTCAATTGTCCCATAAAGAAATAGATGAAAAGAAATTCTTAATAAATAATAGTTTCAAATTCAGCGAAGAAAAGTATGAAGAATTTAAAAAAAATAATCCGCTTGCTAAATCCGTCGTTGTATTAAAGGAGCTTAATAGAACTAAATATACAAAGGATATATTAAGACATCTTGGCGATGTTGATCAGAACAAAACTGCTGAGGAGATCTCAATGGCTGGAGTTTTGGCTCAAGAGATTGAAAGATATGATTTTGCAATTCAAATTGCGAAAAACGCTTCATACAAAAATTTAAATTTTTTAGAAATTAGCTATCCAAGAATTGAAGTTCCTCAACAAATTAAAGATCAAAAAATACTAGATAGCTCTGTAATTTTAGCTTTAATAAGACAAGAAAGTGAGTTTGACACTTCTGCAACCTCGAGAGTTGGTGCAAAGGGTTTAATGCAAATAATGCCAGCAACCGCAAGATTACTAAGTAAAGTAACCAATATTGATTTTTCGAGGGAAAAATTAACTAGGGATAAAGATTATAATCTAGCGTTAGGTTCTTATTATATTTCAGATTTAGATGATCTGTTTGGCTCACACTATCTAGCTTTTGCAGCCTATAACGCAGGTCCTAACCGTGTGGAAAAATGGATTAAAACATATGGTGATCCCAGAAGAAAACAAATTGATGCCATTGATTTTATTGAACTTATACCATTTCACGAGACAAGAAATTATGTACAAAGAGTAAGTGAAAATATTAATGTCTATGAATATTTAAAAGATCCTAACAACGCAACAAATAAAATTGAAAAAATTTTATACCGATAATTAATTATTATTTTTTTTATAAGAATAAGATAAAGCTGCAAAGACTACTGTGTAATTCAAATAAGAAATAAAAAAAGATATAAAATCAAAAAAAGGCTTTATAAATTTATAAAATTCCTGGGAGTTCTCTACAAAATAAATTTGTAATGCAAAAACTAAATAAGTTGGCAAAATAAAAGCTGCAGTGATAATTAAAAATATTAAAAATAATTTTCCTGAATAATTATTAAATTCTTTTCCGTTAAAAATATTAGTCGCTTGATTTAACGATATTTTAGGCAGAACGAGAATTATTTTAAATGTTAAGTAAATTGTTGGAATTAATAATAACACTACAAATCTACTATCAATACCAAAAAATTGACTAATATTATTTACGTCTAAGTAATATTTTAGAAAAACAGGACTTAGTGCAAAAGTAAAAATTAAAGCACTATAAAAAAAATATCTTAAATTCGTATAATCAAATATTTTTAATAATGGATTATATATAGTTTGATTTACCAAGATTTCCCTATGTGTTTTATAAGCAATAGTACTTATAACAAGGCCCATTAATGAAAAAAAAATAAGAAACGTAAATTTTGTTGCAATATTTTTTAATACTAAAAAATACAGCCCATTAAAAATTATTGTAAGTAGTAATACTGTAAAAAAACTTTCACTAAATTTTTTTTTTATATCGCTGAACGTGTAAGAGAATGATTTTGTAATTATTTCATTTATACTAAGATTATCATTCATATTTTTGGCGGAGAGAGAGGGATTCGAACCCTCGATACGACTTTTCAATCGTATAACGGTTTAGCAAACCGCCGCCTTCAGCCATCTCGGCCACCTCTCCTAATTTTGATAATTTTTATAAATAAGGATATATCTGCTTTGATATATGACTACAACTCACTGGTTTTATCTAATTGCTGCTGGACTTTTTGAAATTGGGTGGCCGCTTGGATTAAAGCTTTCAGCGATACCTTCCTATAAAATACTAGGACCAATTATTGCTGTTATTTCAATGGCAATTAGCGGTATTTTATTATGGCTTTCTCTTAAGGGAATATCTATCGGCACTGCATACGCAGTTTGGACTGGTATTGGAGCTGCTGGAACTTTTATTATTGGCGTTTTATTTTTTAATGATCCATCAATTCTCTTAAGATGGATTGGAGTATCTTTAATAATTCTTGGCGTTATATTTCTTAAAGTTGCTTAATTTTTTATTTTGGAGCATCAATTACTAATACTTCAGAATTATCATTTGCTTTTATTTTAAATTCTTTAATATTTGAAATTTCAGCAGCATCCCCCTTTTCCAAAATTTTATCATTTATAAGAATTTTTCCATACGAACATAATAAATATACCTGATGTTTAATATTATAATTAACTTCGGTACCTTTATTTATTTTCCCACCAGAAATATAAGCGTCTTGATAAATTCCTAATGTTCCATCTTTATAATTTTTTCCAAATCCAGAAATAAGAAGATTAAGATTATTTTTAACAGGATCTTTTGGAAATTCTTTTGCTTCCCATCTTGGTTTAACGCTAGTTTTATTTGGAATAATCCAAATTTGATAAATATTTGTTTCTTGATCCTCTAAATTATATTCTGAATGAATAACGCCTGTGCCTGCGCTCATAACTTGAATATCGCCAGCTACTGTTCTGCCTTTATTACCTTGATTATCTGTATGAGTTATTGCGCCAGATCTAACATAAGTAATAATTTCCATATCGTTATGTTGGTGAGGATCAAAACCTTTTTTGGCCTTAATAATATCGTCATTAATTACTCGAATTGAGCCAAAACCCATTCGTTTAGGGTTATAATATGATGCAAAACTAAAATGATGTTTTGCCTTTAACCATCCATGGTCAGCTCCGCCTAGATCCTTGTACTTAACAACATTAATCATTATTTTTTATGATTTTTGAGCTCTTTTTCGTTCGTGTTCAAGTAAGAATTTTTTTCTTATTCGAATTGATTTTGGTGTCACTTCAACAAGTTCATCATCATTAATAAACTGCAGAGAATATTCTAAAGTTGTTTTAATAGGAGGCACAATAACTAATGCTTCATCAGCAGTAACAGATCTTACGTTTGATACTTTTTTTCCAATTAATGGATTAACTACTAAGTCATTGTCTCTATTATGTATTCCAATAACCTGACCTCCATAAACTTCATCGCCATGGGATATAAAAAAACGGCCACGATCTTGAAGATGAAATATTGCATAAGTTACAGCTTTGCCTTGATCTTTTGAAATCAGAACTCCATTATTTCTCTCGCCTAATGCCTGATTAATTTTTGGACCATAATGATCGAAGGAGTGGTACATTAGACCTGTTCCTGAAGTAGTTGATAAAAAGTCAGAACGAAAACCAATCAAACCTCTTGTTGGAATAATATAATCTAGTCTAACTCTACCCCTGCTATCAGAGACCATATTTTTTAAATCTCCTTTTCTTTCACCAAGTTTTTCCATGATCTTACCTTGATGCTGTTCTTCAATATCAATAGTTAAAGCTTCAAAAGGTTCCTGATCTTGCCCATCAACTTTTTTAATAATCACCTCGGGTCTAGAAATTGCAAGTTCATAGCCCTCTCTTCTCATATTCTCTATTAAAATTGATAAATGAAGTTCCCCTCTTCCAGACACTCTATATTTATCCGGACTTTCAGTTTCTGAAACTCGTAGCGCAACATTATGAATAAGCTCTTTATCTAGTCTATCTTTAATATTTCTTGTGGTTACATACTTACCTTCTTTGCCTGCAAAGGGAGATGTATTGACTTGGAAAGTCATGCTAATTGTTGGCTCATCAACAACAAGTGGTGGCAACGCCTCAACTTGTTTTGGATCGCAAACTGTATCTGAAATTTTAACCCCATCAATACCAGAGAACATTATTATTTCTCCAGCAGATGCTTCTTGTTTTTCAACCCTTGCTAAACCTAGAAATCCCAAAATTTGTAAAATTTTTCCATTTTTTATTTTTCCCTCTTTATTAATAATTGAAACATTGTCATTCAATTTAACAGTTCCTCTTTGAATTCTACCAACTCCAATAACACCTACATAACTTGAATAATCCAAAGCACTTACTTGCATTCTAAAAGGTCCATCAAGATCAACTTTTGGATGTGGAACGTTATCAACAATACATTGAAATAAAACGCTCATATTGTGATCAGCCTTTTTTGGCTCTTTTGCTGCCCAACCTTGAATTGCTGATGTATAAACAATTGGAAAATCTAATTGCTCTGAGCTAGCTCCTAATTTATCAAATAAATCAAAAGTTTGATCTAATGCCCAATCGGGTCTTGCTCCATCCCTGTCTACTTTATTAATTACTACAATAGGACGTAGTCCAAGTTTTAGAGCTTTAGATGTTACAAATCTGGTTTGTGGCATCGGTCCATCCACCGCATCAACAAGTAACAAAACTGAATCCACCATAGAAAGGCCCCGTTCTACTTCACCACCAAAATCAGCGTGACCAGGCGTATCAATGATATTTATTTGATAACCATTCCAAGTTAAGGACGTATTTTTTGCAAGAATTGTAATACCTCTTTCTTTTTCAATTTCATTAGAATCCATCACGCGCTCTTGTGACATTTCAGAAGCTTTCAAGGTTCCTGAGTCTCTTAACAATTTATCTAAAAGAGTTGTTTTGCCGTGATCGACGTGCGCAATAATTGCGATGTTGCGGATTTTTTTTATATCTGTCGCCATGAAGAGTGACTATCTAAACTAGAATTGTATTTATTCAACTAAAATGTCGAGATTTTAATCATCATCAGAAAAGTAAATTCTTTGTTTTAGTTGTTTTCTGGAGTTCTCAAATTTTTTTCTATGTTTAATACTTTGATTATGTGTCCTCTTTCTCCACAATCTAAATGAACTCTCACTCAAATTTCTTCTCATTATTTTAATAACTTCTGATTCAGAGCGGCCAGTTTTTTCTTTTATATCTTCAAAGGTAATTCGATCAGCCCAAGCAGCCCAAATAATCCAAGAAATTGAATTTTTATCTTCTGGTTCAGGATTTGCAGATCGTGTGATAGGTCGAAGACCTTTTTTCATTTATTTATGGGATTTTAAAAAACTAATCATAGTATTTGAATCACTTACATCAAATTTACCATCCTCATCGACAAACATTTTTTCAATGACTTTATTTTTAACATAAATTGAATATCTTTTAGAACGCTGCCCCATACCAGATGCTGATCGATCTGTAAGCATTCCCATGGCTTTGGTAAATTCTAAATTAGCATCTGGTAACATTTTAACTTTTTTAAGATCTAAATTTTTTGCCCAGGCTTTCATTACAAATGGATCATTAGCACTTAAACAATAAATTTCATCTACACCTAATTTTTTTAGTTCGTCATAATTTAATTCATAACCTGGTAGATGATAATCATTGCAAGTTGGTGTGAAAGCCCCAGGAAGAGCGAATAGGACAATATTCTTACCTTTAAAAACATCATCTGAAGTTATTGTAAGAAACTCTTTTTCAGGTCGAATTACAAATTTAACGTTTGGTACTTGTTTAATCATACTGATGCTCGATGTAATAAATTTGTTTTTAATTTACCATTTAACTTTTGTGAAGCTCTCATTCTAAATCTATACTTTTGCTTTTCTGTTAATTTATCAAAACACTTTGGGCAGCTTACATCTTTTTCATATTTGGGTGATTGAATATCTTTTTTGCTTATTGGCGTTCTACAACCAGCGCACATAAGATAATTTCCTATCTTTGAATTATTAACTACAGTAATTCTTTCATCAAAAACGAAACATTCCCCATTCCATAAAGATTTTTTAGAAGGAATTTTATTTAGATAATTTAAAATTCCACCTTTAAGTTGGTAAACATTTTTAAACCCTCTTTTAAATAAATAACTTGCTGCTTTTTCACAACGAATTCCACCTGTGCAAAACATTGCAATTTTTTTATCTTTATCACTTGAAAGTTTTTCAAAATATTCAGGAAATTTTCTAAAATCATTAATTTTTGGATTGATTGCTTTTTCAAAAGTACCTATTTCACTTTCAAAGGATTTTCTTACATCAACAACCGTTACATCATTTGACAATATTAATTTATTCCAATCTTCTGGTTCAACCCTATTCTGAAATTTATATTTATTATCGTTAAATAATTCATTTAATGGGACTACTTCTTTTTTTATTTTAATTTTTGCTTTTTTAAATGGGATAAAATCAACATCACATTCATTTATATTATCGAACTCATCAAATAAAAATTTCTTTTTTAAAAAATTACTTAATAATTCAATATTTGATTGTTTACCCGCAATACTGCCATTAATTCCCTCAAAAGAAAAAATAATACTACCTTTTAATTTATTATCGATAAGAAATTTTTTAAAAATTAATTTATTATCTATAGGATTTAAAATTTTAACAAATTTATAAAAACTAATTAACTTTAACATTTTATAATTTTCTACAAATAGTCATACCATCTGCGATAGGTAATATCATACTATCAGTGCCCTTAAAATCTCTTACGAAACTATTAAATTCTCTAATAGAATTTGTCTGATCGTCCGTGATATTTAAATCAAACACTTTTCCTTTCCAAAGTGTATTATCAATAATAATAATTCCATCTTTTTCCAAAAGCTCAAGAGATTTTAAAAAATAGTTTTTGTAATTTTTTTTATCTGCATCAATAAAAATTAAATCAAACATTTTATCTTGATTAATAAATTCCTCCATCGTCTCTAGCGCTGGAGCTAAAATGAAATCAATTTTTTTTCCAACACTATGTTTGCTCCAATATTTTTTTGCAATATCGGTGTTTACTTTATCGATATCTAAACTAACAATTGATCCGTTTTCAGGAAGAGCCAACGCCATAGTTAAAGCGCTGTAACCTGTAAAAGTTCCAATCTCTAAGCAGTTTTGAATATTTGAACTTTTGATAATAAATTGTAGCAAGGCTCCTTGGTCTGGACTGATTTGCATTATTGCAGAATTACCAAGATTTTTTTCTGTATATTCTCTAATTTCTTTCTGCAAAGGATGTTCATTAACACCATAAGTAAAAATATACTTCTGTAGTTCAGCTGAATTTTCAATCGACTTAAACACTTTATGAAAGTTTTTTCTTTAAAATATCATTAACTAAAGCAGGATTAGCTTTACCTTTAGACTCTTTAATTACAGAACCTACGAAAAATCCAAATAATTTATCTTTGCCAGACTTATATTCTGCAACTTTTTCAGAGTTATCTTTTAATACTTTTTCAATAATTTTTTCTAATTCATCAACATTACTTTCTTGAACAAGTCCCTTTTCTTCAACGATAACTTTTGGATCTCTATTATCATTAATCATTAATTCAAAAACTTCTTTGGCAATTCTTCCAGAAATTGTATTGTTTTTTATCAATTGGATTAACTTTGATAAATTTTTAGATGAAATAGGAGACT
>Ga0255214_1000023_pt1 | contig 44462 bp, 40 predicted proteins | sample Miss_Law_RepB_8d_FD_189951 | JGI IMG/M metagenome (GOLD analysis project Ga0255214, IMG submission 189951) | Freshwater microbial communities from Mississippi River, Louisiana, United States - Miss_Law_RepB_8d | ecosystem: Environmental > Aquatic > Freshwater > River | place: USA: Louisiana... | reverse complement strand
AACAATATTATTAATATTAATAATAATAATAATAATGATAATAATAATAATAATAATAATAATAATAATAATAATGATAATAATGATAATAATGATAATAATGATAATAATGAATTCAAATATTTAAATTATAGTATTAATGAATTATATGATAATATATCTAATCAATATATAAAATATATAAAATATTCATTCCCTATTCACATCTCAATTGAAGATATATGTGTTATTTTTGTAGATAAACATAAAATATTTTTTGATAAAATTAATGATGACAATAATTGGTGTTCTGGTAAAGTTATTGGTTTATATGCGACATCTTCTGGTTATGGCGGCATCCTTCCAATTTCAATCAAATTAAATCGTTCTTTATCTTCTAAAGATATGTTGATTACATTAGGAGCTCAAAATATTATGAAGGAAAGTGCATTATACAGTACTATGTTAGTTAGTGATTATATTTCTAAATTAAAAGATGAAATTTTTATTAACTATTTTAAAATTGATAAAAACGTTTTTATTAATAAAATTAAACATATTATTTCTAATTGTTCATTACACATTTTAATGGATAATTCTGTTGAAAAAGATGGTCCTAGTGCAGGCGGTGCATTTATGATTGCTTATTTAAGTAAAATTATTGGTTCCGTCATTTCAAATAAAATTGGTATTACTGGTGAAATTAATTCTAATTTCAAAATTACTGCTATTGGTGGTACTTGTCTTAAAATTAATGGTGCCATTAAAGCCGGCTGTTCTTCTGTTGTTATCCCTGAACAAAATATTGATGATGTTTACAAAGAAATTGTTAGTGATAATTCTATCGATTGTTATAATATTGTTGGCAAAAGAATTGCTTTTTTATATAAAAAAGGTGGAGACTATTATTTATTAGTTCGTACTAAACCACAAAATACTTATATTGATGATCAGTTTGATATTAATTATAATTCTTTTGATATTACAATTGTTAATGGTTCATATGATTGGCTTAAAATTAATCAATCTAATAATACTTATTTATTTCAAAATTTAAATCCTTTGTATAAAATTAAATTAAATGTTGATAATATTATAAATAAATCAACAATAATTTATGATAATTTAACTTTAAATGATATTTTCACTACACATTTCACTATTATTAGTCTAGAAAATATTTATGATATATATTATTATATGACAAATAATTATATTGAATACAATAATAACAATGACAATTTAAATTTAGAAGATATTGATTATGATGGACATATTATTGATAAATGTAAAAAATAAATTTATATCATAAAAATTGATATTTTTAATATATGATTTTTTATGATATATTTATATAATTATAATTGTTTTTATATAATTAATGGATATATGTAGTGGAATTATTAATTACAAACATATTTATAAACTAAAAGATAAAAATAAAAATAATAAATTTATGTATGGTTTCATTTTTACCTTTATTAATAATGATTTAAATTTAATTCATAATAAAAAAATTATATTATATTCCAATAAATTTGAAACTTTCACTAAATCTTTCTCTTCTAGACCTAATGATTTATGTACTGTATATTTTACCAATGATTATAGTGAAATTAAATTACACCATATAATTGGACCAGTTTCTGATTTTAATTGTGTAAAAATCGCTTTGTTAAATTATTCCCCTAAATTTCCAATTAAACCTTTTAAATTTAAAAATTTAGATAATTTTAATGAATTACCTCTATTTTTAACTAATGATATTTATACAATTACTATTGATCCTATTGGATGTATAGATATTGATGATGCTGTATCCTATATTGATGAACATAATTTCATTATTCATATTGCCAATCCTTCAATTTATTCTCATTTTATAAATGATTATTATGACAATATAACTTCAATTTATTTTTATGATAAAACTCAACATTTATTACCTGAATTATTTAGTACTAATTTAATCTCATTAATACAACATAAAATTAGATCTGTTATAAGTATTTATATAAATTTAGATTGTAATAATGATTATAAACCAAATATAATTAAAGTTTGTATAAATAATATTGCTGTTAATAAAAATTATTCTTATGATGAAGCCAATAATATATTATTTAATAATAATGACTCAATTATTGCAAATTTATTCAATTTATCTTCTAAATTAATTCCATATTATTATAAAAATGGACAAAAATTAATTGATACACATCAAATGATCGAATTATTTATGTTATGTTCTAATCATCTAATTGGTAATTATTTGTATATAAATAATTGTAATCCTATTTTTAGATCTTCAACAGATGATGGTTTTGGTCAATATTCTTTAATTAATAATTATCATAAATATTTAGAATTAGAAAATTACATACATTTTACTTCACCAATTCGTAGAATTATTGATTATATAAATTTACTAAAATTAATAAGATTTATTGATTTGGACAAATTTATTAACAATGAAATTTTAGATATTGAAAAATATGATTTAAATTATATCAATGAATATAATGTTGTGTTGAAAAAAGTTATAAATAAAATTAATTATGTTGAATTATGTAAAAATATTGATAATAATAATGATTGTGTTATATTTAATTGTTGTCTAAAAAAAATTATAAATAAAGTTATTTTTTGTTGGCTCATTAATGATTTAAATATTGTTATTTATAGTAAATTATGTAATGAACTTTTCATTGATGATTTCAAAAATATTATTGATTCATTGATTATTAATGATAATTATGATATTAAATTATTTGTTTCAATAAATAAATATAATATCCCTAAAATTTTATTCTCTTTTAATTAATTAATATTTTTTATTTTTCTAATAAATATATTATAATATATTTATGAATTCAACCGTTGGTCTATTACTAATTTATCTCATTTATCTAATTCCTAACGGAATATTATTTTTCTCTTTTGCTTATAACTCTAATAATATGTATAAATCTGTTGACTACTCCACCATCGATAACAATATTTCTAAATTATCTTTATCCTTTATTGTTATTAATTTTATGTGGTCCGTGATTTTAGGTATTAGTTTGATCAATAATAATAATAAATCTATGTTTATGTTCGGATTATTATCTATGATTGCAGGTATGTTTTCTATTATTACTGCTGGTATTTATGGCTCAAATTATGCTGAAATTACTCATAATACAGAAGATAAAGATTTAAATAAATATAAAGAACATTACCGAATAAGTGTTGCATTTTCTTCTATTTATGGATTATTATGTATTGCTCCAATTTCATTTATTGTATATGATTTAATAATCAATAATCAATAATTAAAATTATTATAATAAATTATATTATAATAATATTATATAACTTAATCTATATTGACTATTATGTATTCTATGGAACAATTACAAAATAAAATTTTCATTGAACAAAATTCTGATTCTAATTTAAATAAATTACGTGATGTTAATCAATCCAATCCTGATTATCTTTGGGAAAGACAATTTAATTATATTAATTCTTCTAACATTAATCCTACTGAAAATATGGATGTTATTTATCCATTATGTAAATCTAAAGTTAATGAATTTAAACCAAATGATGTAAGTGATATAACTAATTTGAATTTAGTTGAAAATTTACAAAATACTTCTTTTGATGATAGTCTTTTAATCAAAAATAATTTGTTTGATAATGATCTGTTATTCGAAAAAAATAAATTTAATATTATGTGTAGCCAAAAGAAAAAAAATATTAATTGGGGCGATTATCGTACTCCACCTAGACAAGTCGCAGGTCAAGGTTTCGGTAATCCTGAACATTATGAAAGAACTTATATTGGTTTAGATAGTAGAACGTTAACTGGATTCAATCATGTCCGAGATACTGACATAAGTGATAAACAAATAATACCATTAGACAGTTTCTATAGAAATTTTGTTGATGTTAAGTATGAAAATGATAGTAGAAGCGGTGTTTCTACTAGAACTTATGAAAAAAATATGTTAAAATTTGATAGTAATAATAAACGTTAAATTATATCAAATTATAATTATAATTATAATTTTAATTATAATTTAATAAAAATGTTAATTATAATTATATTATATAATGAATAATAAATATGAACGAAAATTATATAAATTGTATGGTGGATTTGGATTTGATTTTAAAAAAGTTGTAGCTAATGTTAGTTCTAATATGCCTTCATTTGGTATAGATGATATTTTTAATGATTTTGTTAAATTATTAAATAATGATGAAAATAAAATGAAAATTATTGATTTTATTGATAAAAGTAAATTACCTGATGAAATAACTATTGCAAAATTAAAAGAAATAATTTCTAATTTATTTGATAAATTTCCAAATAATATTAATCCAAATTTTAAAAATATTTTGATAGATTCTTTGTTTGATGGTTTAACAGACAAAGATTTAACTGGTGAAAAATTAAAAATTGTGAATGAATTATTAAAAGTGATGAAAAATATCAAAAATGAAATTAAAAATGAAATTAAAAATAAATCTGTTAAATTGATTAATAATACTGTTGATGGATTATTTAAAATTTTCATTTCATTATTAGGTTCAATATTTAAATTTTTGTTAAATCGATCATAATAAACAAAATAAAATTATAATAAAAGATTATTGTAATTTTATTTTTTCAATTATTATAATTTTTTTTATTATTATTGCTAATATTCAAAATTTATCCTTGTTCTTTTTGAATTAAAATTGTCTATAAACATTTATTCCTTGTTCCAATGTTCTTATATTTTTATCAAGTACACATTTCCTTAGATCTTCATTAACTAAATATTCTTCAAATATATAATTTTTTTAATCCTTACAAAACAACTTTTATCATTGTTTTTAAATTTTATTATATCTCCTTTTGACAGACTAGAAAACATGTCTTTATTTAATCTCCCTTCAATCGTTTTCTCTTTTTATTGATCAATGAGAACCAAGATTTATAAACATTTATTTCTCTTATATTATTTATACTACTTAAATATTAATTTTATTATAATAAAATCAATATTTGATCATTTTTTATTATGAATAATTTAACTTTTATTATTGAAAATAACTTGCCAATATCTTTATCCTATATGGCATTAAGTATAAATTGTTTTAATTATTGTTTTTTATTATTACCTATTTTTATAGAAAGTATTTGTTATCTTAAAAACAATAACTTAAATTATGATATTAATTTATATAGCAATCTTAATTCATATAATGACAATAACAATTTTTATAATTTAGTTAATGGTTTTAATAATATTTCAATCAATAACTATACTAATTATGGTTTTGTTGCTTCTACTGATATAAGTTGTGATAGTAATAATAATTGTTATTTACATACTACTTTAACATTAGGAATAAATAATTATTTGATAAATAATGGATCAAGTATTATATTACAATGTTTTAATTTTTTATTATGTAATTATAATAAATCTTTTTGTATTACTGATATACATTAATTTCATTATTTTTATGAATAATTATATTTGATATTTAAATATAATTATTTTAATTAATATTTTTATATGAATAATAATAAATTTATTTTATCTTGGGACATTGGCATGAAAAATTTAGCATATTGTTTAATGGATAATAACAAACAAATTTATAAATGGTCTATTATTGATGTTATGCCTAATATTCATAATTGTTATCATTTTAAATGTTATAATGAAGTTATACACCAAATATTATTTTTAAATGTCAATATTTATTCATGTTCAAAACATAATCCATTCGATAAATTGAAAAAATATGATAATAATGTTTCTATAAAAAAATACAATGTTATAAATTGTAATAATATCAACATTGATCTATTAAGGGAAAATGTAATTCGTTCATTGAATCTTGATATTTTATTTTTATGTTATTTTTATAAAATTAATTATGTTTTAATTGAAAATCAACCAGCTATGAAAAACCCAAAAATGAAAGCTATTATGGATATTATTTATTCATGGTTTTTAATTAAATGTAAAATTGATTGTTCAATAATTGATGAAATTAAATTAATTAATCCTTCTAATAAACTTAAAAAATATTTAATTGAATTAAAAGATAAAGATAAAGATAATGATGTTGACAAAATAAAAAATGATAAAAAAAAATATAAAGAAACTAAAAATAAAAGCATTGAAGTTGTTGAATCATATTTAAATAAAAGTACTGATAACAATAGACAATTTTTATATAATCTGTGGACTTCAAAGAAAAAAGATGACTTATGTGATTGTTTATTACAAGCACATTATTGGATTGATAATTATCTTTAATAAAATAATTTATTTTTATAATTATTTTGTAATTATTTTATTATAATGTTTAATAAATTAAATTCTGCATTTTTATCCTTAATAATCATTTTTTTATTGATATCTCTTTATATTGTTTCTAATCAATGCAATTCACTAAATTCAAAAGAAATCATTAAATATATTCCAAGAGATTTCGATACACAACAAGATTATCCCGATTTAATTTCTGTTAAATTTAAAGATATGTTTAAAGAACCTACTCCTTATATACAAAATTTAGGCAACAATATTTTAAGAGTTAATGTTTAATTTTTTTGTCCATTTCCCTTTGTTCATTATGTTTGTTTCCACATTTTCATTTTTATTTTCCATATTAATTTGTCCTAATGATGGAAATTCATTTATATTATTTATTGTATTCATATCAAATTTGTCATTTTTATTATAATTATTATTATTATTATTATTATTATTATCATTATTATTATTCCTTGGCCTTCTATATATATATTGTCGTTTTAATTCTCTTTGTTCATTTTGTTTTTCATATATTTTATTTAATCTCCCAAATACTCCATCGTCTCTTTTATTATCTGATTTTTTATTATTGTCATTAGTTGATATATTATTTTCTTTAATTTTTGTCGCCATATTTACAAATCTATTATTTTTATCTTGATTCTGTCGGTTTTCTTGATTTTTTTCCTTTAATTGTGATAAAACATTTAATCTTTGACTCATTGATATTTGATTTTTATTGTCCATCTTATTTAATTATATTAGTGAGTATAATTAAATATATAATTTATAAGCTTTATATATTTAAAATTTCATTTTTTTTATTATGATTTTTTTAATATATAATGATTCAAATGTGTTCAAAATGTTCTAAATGTCCATTCATCTTATCCATCATTATGCCAGTCATTAATTTTCTTCTATCCATTTTATTACTTTTATATATCCATGATAATTTGCAAATTTATAACATTCATTTTTATCCCATTCACAACCTTGTTCTCGTGCCCATTTTAACATTTTTATATCTCCATTTCCGGCTGCATTTAGACATACACTTTTATCCCATTTACATCCTTGTTCTCGTGCCCATTTTAAAATTTCAATATGTCCACTTAATGCTGCGTTTGAACATACATATATATCTAACTTATAACCTCGTTTCCGTGCCCATTTTAATATTTCTATATGTCCATTAAACACTGCACATGAACATGCATCACAGTCCCATTCACATCCTCGTTCATTTGCCCATTTTAACATTTCTATATCTCCATTTGACACTGCCCATAAACATGTATCATCACTCAATTCACAACCTTGTTCATGTGCCCATTTTAATATTTCAAAATGTCCATTTTCTGCTGCTTTTTCACATACTGTATTATCCCATTTACATCCTTGTTCTCGTGCCCATTTTAATATTTCAAAATGTCCATTTAATGCCGCATTTGAACATACTTTATTATCCCATTTACATCCTTGTTCTCGTGCCCATTTTAATATTTCAAAATGTCCATTTAATGCCGCATTTGAACATACTTTATTATCCCATTTACATCCTTGCTCTCGTGCCCATTTTAATATTTCAAAATGTCCATTTAATGCCGCATTTGAACATACTTCATTATCCCATTTACATCCTTGTTCTCGCGCCCATTTTAATATTTCAAAATGTCCATTTAATGCCGCATTTGAACATACATAACTATCCCATTCACATCCTTGTTCACGTGCCCATTTTAACATTTCTAAATGTCCATTTAATGCTGCATTTGAACATACGTAACTATTCCATTTACATCCTTGTTCATGTGCCCATTTTAATATTTCTATATGTCCATTACGCGCTGCATTTGAACATACGCCACTATTCCATTCGCATCCTTGTTCCCGAGCCCATTTTAATATTTCTATATGTCCATTTGATGCTGCGTTTGAACATACGTAACTATCCCATTCACATCCTTGTGAACGTGCCCATTTTAATATATCTAAGTGTCCGTTTTTCGCTGCATTTGAACATACTGAACTATTTAATTTTAGTCCTTTTAATAATAACCATTTTAATATTTCTATTTTTGACACTATATACATTAATTTATTATTTATATTATAATCATCATTAACTATCCATTTTATTATATCTAGTGAATATCCTACATTCTTTATCTTAAATTTTTTATCCTTTAATATATTCAATATTTTCTCATTGCCTATCATCAATTCTCTTGATTGTTTATTTACTTTCATCATTATCATTAAATCTTCATCCATTAATAATTCTTTGAATTTATATATAAATATTTGCATCAAATTTATTATATTCATTATACTATGTTAATTATCAATATTATAAAGTAAATATATATATATATATTTAAATTTTCATTTTTTTCTAGTTAATTTTCGTTTATATATTTATTATTGCCAAATTTATCATTTCTATATATTTAATGATTTATTGATACTTATTAAATCATTTATAAATATTTTACTTGGATTTACTATTTTTCTTTTGTCTCTTACATAATCTATTGCTTCATTCAAATCCATTTCATTTTCCATCATCAAATAACTTAATATTATTGATGCTGATCTACTAGCACCCATTTTACAATGTACTAATATATTTCCATCACCTTTATCTCTATTTGTTTTTATAAATTCTAATGTTTTATTTATATATGGTTCTATATGTTCTATATTATTATCATTTATAATCACATTATAATATTTTATATGATTAATATATATATTTGGTATTTTATTTGATACATTCACAATATATTTTATATTATTTTTTTTTAATGAATATATATTTAATGCATCAATTATATTCCCCAAATATATATTATCAATTATATATGTTGGACCATTAAAAAATGTTTTTATTTTTTCTTTTAATGTTGGATATTTCATATTTTTTCTTGAATATAATCTTTTTACATTATCTGGATAAAATATGTACATTATTATTGATAATAATGATATTAATGATATTATTGATATATATATTGTCATTTATAATAATACTATATTTTTTATAATAAAAAAATGATTTTTCTATTATAATATTTATCTATAATATTATTGCAATTTTAACCTATATTACACATATCATGGACGTTGATATTGATTATATTGATATCCAATTTAAATCTGATGATGAACAAAAACAACATACTCATTATTTGAATAAAAGTTTTGACAATGAACAAAAACAACATATTAATAATTTAAATAAAAGTTTTGATGATGAACACATATATTTTCATAATTTTCTCACATTATCACAAAGAAGACAATTTAATATACAACATATTGATACTAATGTTTCTTGTGATTGTTGTCATTAAAATATATCATTTTTATATAATAAAAAATGATTTTTTTATTATATAATATTATAACAACATATTTAATTTTCAGTTGTTTATGCAATTATGCTCAAACAACATATTTTCATTATGTTTTCAAAACAAATTAATTTCACAAATAATAAATTTAGATAAACTCAAACATTTTATTTCAAATGATGTTGATAATAATAAAGATTTTATTTCCGATTTAGACATTAAATCATTATTAGTTTGTCCTAAAAAAGCTGAATGGTTTCTTTTGAAAAGTATTGAAGGTAGTTCTTATGTTGGCTCTGGTAATTATCCTGTCGATATTGAATTTGATAATTATGGTATTGATGCGGGTGTTGTATCTTTTAATGATTCTAATAAATTGTCAAACATTAAAAGTATTATGAGTACAACTAAAAATAAAAAAAATATTGATGAATTGTTTATTAATCATAATACTGATGGTATTATACAACTTTATAAAAATACTTTGATTGATAAATATAAAAAATATGACAATATTTTATATATATTATTTTTTACTTATTTAAAGGATATTTATGTTGTATCTTTGTTTTTAAATAAAAAAAATATTGATAATATCAAATTTTTGACTTTTATTAACGATAAAAATATTGTTATTGACAACGTTATTGACCCTTTTTTTGGTCGCGCTAAAATTAATTCGTCAAATTATAAAATGGAACTACAATTACATAAAAATATTATCGATTATAGTTATAAAATTACCTGATTCTTTTATAAATTCTCTTTATCAATTACATCCTTCAATTCATTGTCCATCCTGTTTTTTAACGAATCATTATTCTCTAATTCATTAAATACTTCTACTATATCCACATTTTTATTATCATTCACTTCTATTATATCTTGTGTTTGTGTTCGTAAATCCATATTGTTTTTTATTGAATTCATTTTATCTTTCATTTTTCTATCTTCCATATATTCTGATGCTTGTACACTTTGTTCCATATACGATTTCATTAAATCATTTAATTTATTTTCTGCATATTTTGCATCATCTGCTTTACTTACATCATCATCCAATGGTAACCATTTACCAACTTCTCCTATAAATATATTATGTAATTTATCTATTTTTTGTAAATATAATGCTCTTTTTTGAGCTTCTTCTATTGTAGCATATGATCCTCTGATTTTAAACCCTCTTATTGACATTAATTTTTTGTGTTCTTCTGTTAAATTTTCTTTATTTGTTCCATCTACATTTAATAATAAAAATGATGGACTTAATATCGACATTACAACATATTTTTGATTTTTTATCATTTCATCTTCATCTAAATAATCTTCCATGTTAATCTCCTTTATTTCGTTATTTTTATTCTCTTGAGTAGTCATTAATTATATTATAATATAATTTATAATATATTATCTTTATATTAACTAATATATAAATATTTTTATTTTTTTTATTAATATAAATATGAATATTAATAATAACTATGTTATATATAAATTATCTTCTAATGATAATAAATATTCTTATACTGGATCAACTAATAATTGTATTAGACGTTTAAAACAACATAATAAAATTATTAAAGGTGGTGCTAAATATACATGTAATAAATTAAAAAATAATCATTATATATGTGATGATGATTATTATTGGAAATATAAGATGATTATTATACTTAATAATAGATTTAATAAAAATTTGGTATTATCGTATGAATGGTATATAAAAAAAATGTGTAAATTTAGTAAAAATATGTTATTATTTAATAAATTATCTTTAATTGATTCAACAAGTTATAAATTTAAAACAATAAAAAAATTAAATCCAAATATTAAATTTAATGTTTTTTTTAGTGTTTTAAATGAAACTTATGAAAATTCTATATTCAATTTTAATTTTAATAATGTTAACTTTTTTTTTATAAATTATTTTACAAATTTTATAATTAATCAAGCCAACACTATCGGCCATCTCGTTTTTTAATATTCTATATACACTTTGTGATCAACATTTCTCATACTTATTTTAAATAATTCATAAATTTCATTCTGTAATTTTGAACACGGCACCTCTGTCAATATCTGTCCAACTTTTTTCATTTTTGAAAAATATAGTCTTACACGTTTCCTTTTACATTCATATATCTTTTTTATATATTCTATATCACACTGTTCATCCTTATTAATTTTTTCTAATAAATTTTCTTTTTCTGTGCCAAAACTATTATATTTGTAATTTGTCTCGTTATCTTCTCTCTGTAAAGAATGATCATCAATAATATCATTTTCTTTGAATGATAAATATTTATATAAATTTTCAATGTTCTCTATAATTTTTTTAATTTTTTCTGTCAATTTAAATTCAGTTTGTGTCTCCGAAATTATTGTATCCTTCAAATAACCAAATAAATCATCAACCCTTTTGTTCAATTCATCTACAATACAATTAAGTTCGTTTCCAAATCTAAAATCATCATAATACTTTTCAAATAACTCTAACACTATTTCGATATCTTTATTTGGCAAGTTTAATTTTAATAATTCTAAAGTTGAAATTTCATGCGCGTCAATGACAGCGACAGCCATTAATGATTTTGTAAACAAGTCAAAATAGAAGACATAATGGGAAATATTTAAAATAAAAATATCATTTTTTTTATATAGTAAATATATTGAGACTATATATTTACTATATATTTACTATATAAAAAAATGATATTTTTATTTTAAATATTTCCTATCATGTCTTCTATATCGACTTGTTTATTGACACAATATATGTTTCATATGTTATATATTAAAAATAAAATTATCAAATATAATAATTTTATTAATTTCAATAGATATGATATGTTATATTTATCAATTTTTATTGCATTTTCCAGTAATTGTATTTATATTATATATGATGATATTACTAAGTGTAATTATAGACATAATAATAAATTAAATGAAAATAAAAATAATTTTTAATATTTGATATTTATTTAATTGTAAAATATTAAATATTAAAATAATTATTTTTTTTCTTTTCGTGGCCTTCCTCTTTTTTTCTTTATTTCATCTTCTTTTATATAATTTCCATCTATATTTATTATTGTTGACTTATTAGATATAATTGATGATATTGACATTGAGTCTAAAGTATCTATATTATATTTATTATTTAAAATATTTTTTTTATTCTCAATATAAAAAATATTACATATATTTTCATTAATTTTTTCATTTGTATATTCAACATTTTTATAACTATTTTTTTCTTTATTGACATCATTAATATCAGACATAACACTTATTGTTGAACTATCATTCATACTATCATTTGATTTTATTGATAACATTTCTTTTTTATAATTTTTATCATTGATATCATTTTCATAATTTTTTTTTATTTTTTCTTTTATTTTTTTACAAAATAATTCTGTTAATAAATCATCAACTATTATTTTTTTATATATTTCTATTTCCTTGTAAGTTTTTGATATTGTTATATCTGATATTTTAAATTTATCCGCTATTTTGTTTTTATGTATATTTAATTTTTTGTCTTTTATTGTTATTAATATACTACATGCACATAATGATGATGGATGATGATCTATTGCTATATTTAATTTTGTTATATTTATTACTATTTTTTTTGCATATTCGATGTTTTCTTCATTTAATCCTAATTCATATCCATACCTTTCTATAAATTGTTCATTGTTTATTAAATCTATATTGTATTTAAATGTATCATAATTTAATAATTCATTTAATCTTCTACATCCTTTTGTTACTGTCATCACTTTTAATCCAAATATTTCTGCTATTTCTTTTACTGTTCTTGGACTATTTTGCATATGTGATGCATTAAATGCACATGCCGCAATTATTCCATTTCTATTTGTACCTCTAATTATTATTGGTTTTCCATCGTTTTCACCTGATGTATATTTTAAATTTGATATTTTATTATATAATATTTTTGCACTATCTATTACACATTTTGTTATTTTATGTGTTTTCATATTTTTTTCTATAACTTTTAATACTTCTGATAATGATCTTTCTTTATAAGGCATATTATCCCAATTTTGTATTATTTTTAATTTATAATGTCCTTTACTTCTTATATTTGTGCTTAAAGATGATGTTGGTAAATATGGATTTGTTATTACTCCACATCTAACATTATCATCATTATTATTATCTCCATAATTATTCCATTCTGCTTGTTGTATTAAATTATTTGATAATATTGTTCCACAATTATTACATACATTATTACCTTCATTTTCTACATATACTATATCATTCGAACCACAATTATCACATTTTTTATCATCTGCTTTATCATCTACATTAGTATTTATATTTATACAAGACTTATCAAATAATGACCATAAATCTTCATCTGTCATTTCATCAAATATTTTTTCATTATTATAAGTCATTAATAAATTATTAAAACATTATATTTTTCTTTATATAACATATTAAAAAATTATCATTTTTTTAATATAATATTATTCTATAATACATATCCATAAATTATTTTCTATATAAAATCCATTTGTTTTCAACAATTCTATATAATTATTTAAATCCTCTATTTTATTATTTATTGTTATTTTATATCTTATATATTCTTTTTTTCGAATACCTTCAAATACTCCATCTTGCATTTTTTTTACTGTATAATCTAATTTTACTAACAATACATTTTTTATTTTGTTTATAATATTTTCTATCCTATCCTTCAAATTAAATGGAAAATTTATCGTCTTATGATTTGATGGTACTATTACATATAATTTATTATCATCATTATACTTCTCCAAATATAATAATCTATTTCTTATTAATTTACATAAATTATATTTATTTATTGTATCATCATTCTCTTTTATTATTATTCCTATTTCTTTTGCTATTTTTATTAATTCTTCTACATGTTTCCCTGTATGACATACCATTCCTTTAAAATTTGATATTCCATAACCTCTTTTTTTACCCCTCACTTCTATATTTTTATTTTTTATTTTAAATATATCAACTACTTTATTCCTATCTGTTAAACTCTTATCTACATCTATTATTCCAATATATTCATTTTCTTCTTTTGAATTGTAATATTCAATATTTGAAAAATCATATTCCATTTTTTCATACATTATTTTTTCTCTTTGTTCATTTGTTAATACATTCATCTTGTCCAAAAATATATCCAATTTTATCGGATTATTCAAATTTATATCATTCTTATCTCTATACCATAATGATACATCCTCACTCTGTTCAAATGGTTGAAATATATAATATTGACCCCTATATATTATATATCCCGCTATATTATATTTATTATATACTACATCTTTGAATATATTGAAATCATTATCTGTTATTGGTATCAATTTATCTAATGCATTTAATACAAATTTCTCATCAAATAAAATTATCATTTCTTCTTCATATATTCTCCTTATTCCTTCTATTATCTCCTTTAATGTATATACATTCTTATATCTATATAATATCTTTATTTTCTCCATTATATAATTTATTTCACTCCTTTTTAATGTCGTCGTAAATGTACTATAATCTATTTCTTCATTGTTTAATTCCCTATATCTTTTCCTTTCTTCATCATACAATTTATCATCTTTATTTTTCGTACAATTACATTTATATTCACATTTTTGAAAATCACACTTTTCTGGACACATCATTCTTTTTTCCCTCTCTTTCTTATCCATATACATATATTCTCTTATAGGTACACAATCCTTATATTCATCTATCTCATTCTTATATACATTCGCATTATAATTTAACATACAATCTATCGCACTCTCTTTCATTATTCTCTCTACTTCCTTTATTAATATATATTTTATTTCTGCCTTCTTATATAATTCTTCATCACTCATTAATGTCTTATTATCCTTATTTGATGCGACATATTTATATATTTTTACTTTTGGATATCTGTTTACATCACTCATTAAATCATAATGTACACATGAACGTATAGCTCTTCCAATAACTTGTAATATTTTTCCATATGTATAATAAACATCAAGTATATGAACTTCGCCAACATTCTTCAATGTTAAACCTTCGTTAGTTACTTTTGAACCAACAATTATTTTTAAATATTTCCCATATTTATTCTTTGATGCATTGAAATTTCTATTCAATATATTAAATAATATCTCTGGTTCTTTATCTTCACCTTCTAAACTTCCACTTAATATCATAAATGTTGCTGGATGAAAATTTTTCTTTTCTTCTTCATTATATGAACTATATGGCTCTCCTGTTATAGAATCTAATGTATCATCCATTATATTATATTCCCCATTTTCTACAAATTCTAAATATCCATTATTTAATAATACCTCCTTAAATACATTCACACCCAATCTTACCAAATTTGAATACACAAATATTGGTTGTGCTCCTTTTAATCCTTCCTTGTCATAAGTCTTATTTATATTTTCTAAACATTCATAAAATTTTGTAGAAAAATTCTTTAAATATTTCTTCTTATATATTAATCCTCTAATAGACTTATTTACCATATCTATTGACATTATATTATTTATCTCATTCTCATTTATATCCTTCATTAATACTTCCTTTACATTCTTCACTAACATCCTCTTATTCGTTTTTAATTGACCTATTACCATATTTAATCCTTCCTCTCCCGATACTCCTTTCATATTCTGAGACTTATTCGTCTCAATTAATAAAGGATATACAAAATTTGAATATGATTGTGATCCTCTATCTAATGCATCAACTGTACTATTCACATATTCTTCATAGGCTTTTAATTGAAAATCTTCCATATAACATCTTGTTACTTTCGTATATATTAAATCATCTATTAATTCTCCTTCATCTTCTCTTTCAGCAAATGTTAATGGATCTGAACCTCTTATATATGATACATATCCACTAATCATTTTTCTTAAATAATCTTTTCCATCTGGTTTAAATTCTAATTCTGAACCTACATTCTTAAATATTATATCTCTATCAATCTGTTTATCTTTCGGTTTTAAATAATTTATTAATTCTACTATATCATCCGCTAAATTTTTCATTGGCGTTGCTGTTAATAATAACACCTTTAAATTCGTCGAATTATCTATTATCTTCTTTAATGACTCTCCTCTGTCATTCCCCGTAAATGAATGCGCTTCATCAACTATTAATAATGTATTGTCTAATGTCTCCATATTGTCTATACTCACATCTCTTTCATACGTTCCATCTATGTTTTTTTTATATTTACCCATCTTTTTTATCATATCTTTCTTCTCTTTTTTATCTTCCTCACTCTCCACATCATCCTCATTTTCTTCATATTTTTTCTCATAATTTCTATCCACTATCGTTTTCCTCAAATTCGATATCTTTTGTCCAATCACTTTCTTCTGAAAAGTACTATATGACATTATCCTATAATATTTTGATACTTCCATCCTAGCCTTAGCTAACAATTCTTTCTTCGTCTTATCATCCATATTCATAAATTCCTCATCCGTTATATTGTTTAAATATTCTTTCCTCGCACATACCATTATCAACTGATTCTTCCACTGTTCCTTTAATAATGGTCCTGATAATAATATATGTATTTTTGTACCATACTTTAATACCATTTCTTTGAAATTCTCCGCTATTGCATATGCCGCACATGTTTTCCCAGTTCCTGGCTCATGACATAATAATAATCCTTTATATGGCGTTTCCGGATTTATTAAATTACTTAATAAAGCTTGATGTGTCCTTAATTGTTGTACTGTGTTTCCACATCTATTCTCTCTATATACCTTTATATCTTCATATTCAGTTATATTTTGCAATTCTGGTACTTTATTTTTATATAATTCCCTTTTTTTATATAATAATTCTTGTAATTTTATTTCTTCTTCTTCTGGATAATAAATCCTTATATTTTCCTTTTCTTTTTCTTCCATCATTATAATTTTATTTTATATTTTATTTTTTTATTTTTATTTTTCCCTTATATATATTTATATATTGATAAATATTTATATATAAATATATAAATATTTATATCACCTTATATACTTTCATGGATAATCAACTTAATAATAATGATAAACGACGCATTATGAATAAAATAAAACTTGCAAATTCTAAACATTTTAACATTAAAATTTTTAAACTTATTCATTCTAATAATGAATCTTATATTAAAAGTTCCGATGGCATCGCTTTCGAACTTAAATATCTTCCAGATTCTATCCTTATGCGTATCGAAAAATTAGCCGATAAATATATCGAAGCAAAAAATAATAAAAATAATAAAAATAATATGTGGAAATTAGATTCCGATTCTAATGTCATTTCTGATATTAACAATAATAATAATAACAATAATAACAATAATAACAACAATTCATTTAATAAATCTGAACAAAATATACTAAATAATATGCAATTTTTCTCTTGATTTTTTTATTAACTTTTTTGTTATAATTCCTTTTATTTTATCCTTTTTTATATTATAACTAATGAATAATAATGATGATGAATTATCTAATATATCCTCCAAATTAATCGACGTTATCAATTTCTTATCTGAAAATGAAAAACAACAATATAATTTAATATTATCTACTATGAAAACTTTTTTTAACGACAATGATTATTGGAAAAATTTATCTAATATACATTCTTCATTTCTGCAAAAACATTATAGTTCTATCAATTTCCCACTTTATTTTAAATACCATTCTTTATCTAACGAACTTTTAACATTCAATAATTATGAAATTTTATTTTTTCTTATTAATAATAATTTAATTATTGATCTTATGAAAACTCATCTTAACCTTTCGCCCAACATTATACAAAAAATTATCGATTCTAATCTTTATGATGATAATTTTGACTTTTGGAATCTTTTATTATCACAAAATATTGATGATGATTTTATTATGTCTTATTGTTCTAATAATCCTAATTCTTGGAATAATATAGACTCTTTGATTGATGTTGTTATCAATAATAATGATAACAATAATGATAATAATGATAATAATAATGATAATAATAATGATATTGATATTGATATTGATATTGATATTGATGTTAAAATGGCTTCATAATGTAATATAATTTTTATTTTTATTTTTTATTTTTTTTATTATATTATATTATAAAATATTATAATATGGAAAATAATTTACCTAAAATTAATAAACAACAATTAGACGCTATACACCAACGCCTCATTGACTGTAAATTTAATGGTGTTGGTTGTACTCCTATCGTTCGTGATTTGATAAATGAAACAGAACGATCATTATATCAACCATCTATCAATTTACCACAACCAGGAACAACTTCAAATATTAATCATTACATTCCAAAAGATGCTGGCCATTATGATATAAATGGTTCATTTATTGTTAACAAATAATTCTATTATTAATAATTATTTTAATATTTTTCTAATAAAATAATTTTTTACTCTTTTATTTTCTTCATATTATCTCATCCACTAAACCATATTTTATACATTCTTTATAATACATTATTTCATCCTTCCTTATTATCTCTTCCAATTTTTTTTCATTCATTTTCCCTTTTTCCATGTATATCCTTCTCATATCTTCTTCAATCTTCTTTAATTGTCCATACTCTTTCATCATGTTATATGTATTCATCTTCATACTATTCTCTATATATACAGAATGTATTAATAATGAACTATTTTTATACATATATCTCTTTTGTCCCATAACTGATAATAATGATGCGGATGAATATGCATTATACTCATTTATAGTATTGAATTTTATATTATTATATTTTATATAATTTATTAATCCTATCATTGCTAAAACATCCCCACCACCACTATTTATACATATATTAAATTCTTGTGTTTTATATCTATTTATATTTTCCTTTAATATTTTTATACTATCCATATTAACTTCTCCATATAAATATATTGTTGGTTTTAATAATCTTATAAATACATGCTTATTCATATTTATTATTATTATAATTATAATTATATTAAATTAATCTTTTATACATAATATATATCATTTTTTTATATATAACTTATATATATTTAATTAAATGTCTTTATTTTATTAGTTAATGATATTAAATAATCTAATGGATATTTTAATGTTTCTGTTATAATTTCATTCCCTAATTGTGCAAATAAATTATATATTTTTAATGTATTTAATATTATTTTATCTAAATGTTTCACCAATCTCATTCTATATTCATAATCTTTATTCTTATCTTTATTTTCATTATTATTTATTATATTTCTTATATACGTTTCATCATTATTTATATTTATTATCCATTCATTATTATCATTATTATTATCATTATCATTATTATCATTATTATCATCATTATTATCATTGTCTAATACTCTACATAATATTTCAACTAATTCCAACATTTTTTTATTATTCATCGATTTAACTATCTCTTTTCTTTTTTTATATATAGTTTTTTTCCCTTGAACTATCTTATGTTCTATTTCTTTATTTTCCTTCTCTATATATACATTATATTTTATCACTTTATTTATTAACATAAATAAGTTATATACTATATTCGGTTCATCCCTAAATAACCATACCAATAATAACATCAATCCATCCAATTTATATATTCCATTATCATCATTCTCATACAATATTCTAAATTGATTCACCATTTCTTCTACATCATATTCATTTTTATTCTCAACATATATTTGTAATGGTATTTGTAACATCCTCCTTATATATTCTTTCTTCCCTTCTTCACTTTTATCATTTATTTTTGTTTGTAATAATATAAATGGCGTTATTGTTTCTTTTCCTATTAATGGCGTATATGTCCCTCTCATCACATTCTTATAATTTATTCTATAATATATTATATTTCCTTGTGTGTCATATCCTCTACGTCCAGATCTACCTGACATTTGTTGTCCTTTTAATACACTAATTTCTTCATTATCTTTTGAACCAAGAATTATTACTGATCTCGTTGGAAAATTAACTCCATATGCTAATGAATCATCACATATACATATCGGAACTTGTTTTTTTATTATTAATTCTTGAACTATTCTTTGATATGGTATTGGTAATATTTTTGAATATAATATTATTCCACGTTCTATCCCTCTAATAAATATATTATTATAATTTATCTCATTATTCATTTCTCTATCTAATAAATATTTATTCAAATTGTTTTTTATATCTCTCATCGTGTTTATGTCCAATTCCTCCTTTCGAAAAGAAAATAATAACATCGGCGAATATGGATTGAAATTTGGCAATTGTACATCAACACTATCCATTTGACATATACAGTATTTATTATATTTTTTATTATAATCTTCTTTTAAAAAATTACACATATTCTCTATCTCTTTCACATTCATCTTTTTATCATTCATTTTCCTTATTTCTTCATTATATTTCGCCTTCACTTTGTTCATTATATTCTCTATAAATCTTCTCTTATTTTGATTCACTTGATCATTTATTTCCTTCATTTTTCCTCCTGTTGTTTTTATCCCTTTTGATATTGTCTCTCTTAATTCTTCTTCATTCATCATGTACAAATTTATTTCATCATATATCTCCTTCATAAAATCTTTATACCATGGAAAATATAATTCCTCCTTATATTCCAATTCATTTATTATTTGTTCATATATTGATAATACTGCCACATCATTCATCATAAATGTTAATACTGGAAACATGTCATTATCCTTCAATTTATTTAACATATTTATTATTTCTGATATTTTATTATCTACATTCATATCCTCATTTTTATCATTGTTATCTTTATTATCATTATTATTATCATTATTATCACTAAATTTATATAATATTTGCATTATTATTTCGTCTGATAATTCAACTATTTTATCTTTTAATATCATATCATATATCGCTAAATCATCCATTGATATATATTTATTCTCAAAATATTTTTCAGGACATATCATCTCATCCCCAATCAATTCTGATATATACATCCCTAATTCATATAAATCCCTCGCCGTCATCGCTAAATCTCCCGATTTAAATTTATCTTTCCTTATATATTCTATATCTATACAACTAAATGGATGCAATTTAATCAACTCATTCTTCTTATCTTCATATATGTATTTTTGTTGTATTATAAATCTTCCAACATGTTTAACTATATTGACTTCCTGATTCGTAACTATCCTTAAATATTCTGTAAATTTTTCTGGTTCTTGTATCGTCGCTGTTAATATCAAATATGGACATTCCACTATTTTTATTATCCTTTCTATACATTCTCCTTCATCTTCATTTATCTGTTGTATCTCATCAAATACTACATATTCAAATTTAAACTTCGTATTATTCATATTATATACTTCTTCCGCTTTTTCTGGTGTCGCTACCACCACTTTCGCCTTTTCAACTTCCCCATATAATTCATTATTTGTAACTAATGCCGTCGATATATCTGATTTTAATAACATCCCTACTATCTGATTCGCTAATACTTCACATGGTACCACATATAATACTCTTTTACTAACTTTTAAACAATATTGTGAACATACCGTCTTTCCAGCTGATGTTGGCGCTATTACTAATACTGATTTCTTATTATTTATATATTTTATTGTTTCTTCTTGAAATTTCTCCAATTTAAATATATTTATATCCCAATTACATAATGGCCTCATTCTATGATACATCTCCACCATCTGATATTTTACCATATTTATTTTCTCTCTCTTTATCATATCTTCCGCAATCCTTATATATTTCTTTGACGTATTTATTACTTTTATATTTATCTCTTTTAAATCTTCTTCTGTTATATTCGTAATTTCTTCTATATTCAACGTCTTATTTCTCGCTCTCAATTGTCTACCAGTCATTTTATTTTCATTTATATCTATTATATTGTCTTCCATCATCATTTTTATTCCTGTTTTATCCAAATAATCATATTTCTCTACTATTTCCTTATTTAACATCAACAATTCAAATATAAATTTTATTAATTCTTTATCACTAGTATTCTTATATCTGTTTATTAACTCTTTTAACATCATCACCTTCATTATTATGTTCGATTCTTCCGTATTGAATTTCTTTACCATACCTTCTAATATATTAAATGTTATCATTCCTACATTATTTATCTCTTCTATATAATGATTTATCATCTTCACTTTCTCTTTTATATCATTCATCCTTTTCCTTTCATTATTCTCCTCTATTATTATTTCCGCCTTCGTTTTCTTCCTTTTTATTTCAACATCCATCTTATTATTAATCATTACATTCTCATTTATATTTATTATATTATTTGATAATGATTGACATATATACATAAATTTATCTAATGGCAACATCACATTCGGATGTCTTATACTTATCTCTTTATCTTTGTCCATTTTCTTTAATTCAAATTGTTTATATATTTCATTATCTTCATAATCTATATCATTATTATTTATCATTATCTCTATATTATCATTTTTCTCCATCTTTATTTATAATCTTATTATGTTATTATCTTAATTATTATCTTTTCTTTTTATATATATATTTTAAATATCATTTTTTTATTATATCAAAATAATATATAATCATATGTTCATCATTATATATTATATCCACTTTTTATCTTATTTTTTTATTTTACTATTCTTTTTATTCCTCATATATATCGAATTATCCTATTTTTTTATATCCTTCATTTCTAATCATTTAACGTTTTCACCTTCTTAAATGTTCTTCCATCCTTCACTTTTATCTCCAATATTTGTATATTGTCAAATTTATTCTTATTCTCCCTACTATTCCTAAATATATCAAATGCTCCTGACGCTCCTATATCTATCCTCCATACTTTATTATCACATACACTGTTTATTCCCTTTTTCATTTGAGGTGTATGACCTATCACCATTCCTTCTATCTCATACATCCTAAATATCTCATCCAAATTATCCTTACATATCTTTTCCTCATTGTCCATTCTCTCCTCCATTTTCCCAAATACTCTATTCCAAAATATATGATCACTAGATAATATCCCTTTCATCTGTTTATTCATCTCTTCATCAGCCTTCCCTAACAACCATTTCCTTACTACCACATTAATATTCTCCAACTTTATGTCCGGATATTTCCTTATTACTTCCGTCGTTATCCCTCCATGCACAAATAATATCGGCCCTATTATTATTACACTCATCCGTGTACATCCTAAATATTCACTTAACATATGGTTCTCTATATTAAATGCTTCTTTTCTCATCTTACTTCCTATTTCATTTTTCGTTTTATCTTTTATTACTGGTCTTTTTATGTGTTCATCTAAATTAATATCTTTAATTTTTTCTTTCTCTTTTTCTAAATATGCAAATTCAACTTTTCCTAATTCTGACACATATCTCATATTCCCTTGTACATTCATTATCTCATGATTACCTAATAAACTTATAACTCTTCCTCCTTCATCCTTTGCTTTCTCATCCATTTTTGTGTAAAAATCTAATATCTTTATGTCTGACGCTTCATCGTTCATTATATCTTCACATGTAGCAGAACGACATTTATCTACTTGATCCCCTATTTGAACAACATGTGTGTCTTTTCCAATCCATTCATAATATTTTGGTACATTATATTTATCATAAAATAATACTGATTTATCCGTTCTATTATCCACCATTTTTATACATTTTCCTATCAATAAATAAAATATCGCAACTTCACTATCTCCATGTATATCTCCTATACATACAATTCTAACATCAGATTTATCTATCCTAAATGGTACATATGAATTATATTTTGTACAATCTTTATTATATTCTTCTATATTATTTATATCCATTATTATATAATTATATTTTTTTATTCAAAATATATTATTTGTTTCTTACAATTTTCTTAATATACCAATTGTTAATACCTTTTATTTTTTTAGTTGTATTATCCACACAAATCAATACTTCTTTTGTCAAATTAATTTTGCCGTTCCGTTTGTGTTTTTCATATTTATTATATTCAATTTGTTTATTTTCTTTCTGAATCGCATCAACGGATGAAAAATAATGGTTATTAACTTTAAGAATATTGCCCACTATTTTTTTATCTTTTCTTATTTCAACATATTCACAATCTATAAGGCCTTCTTTCCCTTCTGGCGCCCCTGCTGCTGGTCCATTATCTCTTGATTGTAATATCATATCCTTTAATTTTGACACTTTCCCTTTTTCTTTATCATCTGATCCAGGTAACGCTTCAAATGCCCGTTTGTTTTGTTGTTCTTTCGCTTTTATGACTTCTATCCTTTTTATCATGTCTTTTATTACTTGTTCATTTGTTATATATTCATTTCCTGCTTTTCTCCTACTGTTTATTATTTCCATTAATGGTCCATTTTCAGATGTAATAAACCTGGGATCAAGATTTAATGGTTCCCCTAATCTTTTCAATCTTTCTTCATGCGCTTGTTTTTTAATTTTTTCTTCTTCTTTATTCATCATTTCTATTTCTTTATCTTCCCTCTTTTTTTTGTTGTGTTCTTCAATACATTTTCCTACTTTTTCACAAAATATTTCTTCTATTTCATCTTTTGTATAATATTTTTTGAACATTTCATCTATGTATTTTTTTGAATAATAATCTACTTGAAAATTATAAACATCATTTTCATCATTAGTTATCGTTGATGCACTCTCATTTACATTAGCAGCAGTAGTCATCGTTTGTTGTCTATGTTGTCTTTGTTGCATGTGTTCTTTATTGTTGTTGTTTCTTGGTGCGTTTGTGTCTGCTGTTGTAGATGCAATCACAGCAGCTGTAGCTGCATTTTCACGAATTTTTTTTACCATATCTTTTAAACCACCACCATTATGACTCATAATATATTATATAATTATTTATTAATAAAATAAATTATTTTATATATTTTTTATATTTTATTTACTATCACAATTATGTTTGATATCAATAATTCTTCGTCATATTCTACATTCATATATGTTTCAGTATTACTCAATTCATCAAATATTTTCATTTTTTCTTTTCTGCAACTTTTTATATAATTCACTATTATCTCAAATAATGTTGATACATTCATATTCAATTCTTTCATACTTCTTATCGTTTCTTCTATCTTCTCTTTTACCTTCATTTTATCCATAAATATTATATTCATCATTTTATTGATATCTTCTTTTGATGGATAATTCATATGCTTTAATATGTGTTCTTCTGTTATACATTCATTATTCTTTAATGTCATACTTACTGATTGTAATAAATTTATCGATTTTCTCATATCTCCATTTGATATTTTCTCTATTAAATTATATCCTTCATCCGTCATATTTATCATTTCTACACTTCCTATATATTTTAATCTTTCTATATGCACATCCTTTTTTAATGGAAAAAATCTAAATGTACAACATCTCGATTTTATACTCGTTATTATCTTTGATTCATAATTACATATTAAACAAAATCTTACATTGTTCGAATACGTCTCTATTATCTTCCTTAATGCATATTGTGCGTCATATGTCATCGAATCTACTTCATCCAATATTACTAATTTCAATTTTACATCCTCCTTCTTCATCTTATATAACATCTTTGATTTTGAAAAATCCTTTATTATATCTCTAACTACATTTATCCCTCTATCATCAGAGCCATTTAACTCCAATACCATATCATTTACTCTATCTTTATATAACATTCTGGCACAATTCATTATTGTAGTCGTTTTTCCAGTTCCAGGTGTTCCATAAAATATCATATTCAATAATATCTTCTTTTTTATAACATTCTTTAGTAAATTCAATATATTATTATGTCCATATATATCTTCCATAATAGATGGTCTATATTTCTCTGTCCATTGTAGTCTATATTCTATATTATTCATTCCTTATATATTATATATATTATATAAGCTTATATAATGATATTTATATAGAAAAAGTCCTTTTTATATAAGAAAAGTCATTTTTTATATATAGAATAGACTTTTTCTATATAAATGTCGTTTTATAAGCTTATATAGAAGGATACTTTTCTTATGCAAAAGTGGCTTTTTCACATATAAAAGGACATTTTTATATATAAAAAAAATGAACTTTCGAATATAAGTTTTTTCCATTCTTATAATCATTTTCGCCTTGTGTATTTTCTTTCGTTTTTTATACACAACTCTTCGCTTTCTTTTTCTGACAGTGTCAATAGAAATAAGAATGCAAAGAGGTCGACAAAACGAACGGGGTGGACACCGAGATCACAGTCGTTCTCGTTCAGGTTCTGCACGTGGAGGACGCCATGTTCACAAAGTCTTGTGTTTCAAATGCAGACACATACATGAGGCACCATACGGCAACGTGTGTTCTCGTCCTGTGTGTGAGATCTGCATCCTTCATGAGGGTTTTCGTGCGGATCACCGAACGGAAAATTGCTATTGTAAAGGGTTGGAAAATCCAACACGGGAACGTTGTGCGGAAGTCATTGCTGTAAAACGTGCAGAGGACTTGGCCGAAAAATTCAAGAACAAGTTGTTGAGAGCGAACCCCCACGCTCATCAAAACAACGAATTGGAGTTGGCGCGCCTCCGATTTGAAACTGCTCGTGAGGAGAGACTTGCTGAAGAAGCAAGGGCACGTGCAGCAGGTTCAGCAGCAGCAGCTCGGTGTTCTTTCTTGTCAATGGCAAAGGACCCAAATGCTGGTGTGTCGTTTACTTGCACGGATTGTGGCAGGAATCCTTGCGATTGCTCATGAGCAAATTTGCTCATTCTGTGTTGTGTTGTGTTGCGCCCTCCCCCCTTTTACCTAGACTATTTGATCTCATTACGGGACACCAAATAGATTTATGTGTTGTGTGTAGTTTTATCAAAAAAATTGGAAAAATCAAAATACAATAAAAAGGGGGGAAAAAACAATATTTATATCACTTCTCCTTGTCATTTTTTTAAACAATATAATATTTATAATATTTATAATATTTATAATTCTCAAATAAAATATTATAAATATTATATTATAATATAATATAATTCATGAATAAAAATATACTTTTTATTTTAGTTGTTCTATTTGCCATTTATTTACTTATTGACACTAAAGAAAACTTTAGTCAAATACAAAATAATAAAGATCAATGGAACGAAATGGCTAAATATCAATGCAAAAATTTAGAAAAAAAATTGGCCGATCTTGATCTCCTTATACAAAAATGCAATAACAAATCAGACGTTTTAGCTGAAAATAATCAACTTCAAACTGATATTAATAATGGTTTCGAATGTATTGATGATAACAATAGATATATTTCAAATGAAATTGATAAGCGTATGTGGTGTAATGAAGAAATACAAGAAAATAATATGGGTTCAAGTATAAATGATGGTGGCATTTTACAAAAATTACTTCCCGATGAAATTGATATTAATGATAAATTACATTCAATTGACTTTTAATTATTTTCAATTATTATTAAAATTATTATCAAAATTATTATATCATTATATAATAATTTTAATTATGATAACCACAAATAATAACACTCATTCTTTATTATTATCATTACTTAATAAATATCTTTATTATATGATATATATTTATTTAAAATATATCGATAAAAATGATCAATATGATGATTTCTCATCATTCTTTAATAACGAATGTTCTAATTCTGGTTGTAACTGGGCCATCTCACGTTGTCTCACTTTTGTAAAAATTTTATTTTCTTTGTTGGGTTCAGTTGATGATAATATTATTATATATGAACTTCATAAAAATGATTACAATATTGATATAAATGAACTTATCAAATATAAATGTATGCGTGTAAGAATATACCCTGATCATACATTTATGTTAATTAATTTAGATAATCAATGGTATTATTATAGTAGTTGGATGTTATTGACATCTGGTATAATTTTTAAAATAGATAATATAGAATTATTTATTGAAAATATTACATTGTTTTTTGGAAAAAATTATAAAGAAAATAGAAAGAATAATAAATATAGATATCTCTCATTTATATATAAATTCTTTTACAATAAAACAAAAATTATTAACCATAATTCTTCCATTATTATTAAACACAAAAAACTTATTAAATATTTATCTAAAACACATGATGATGATGATATTTTGTATGATATGTTTAATTATGGAAAAAAATATGAATTAACTTTTTTTTGTGTAAATAAATTTATTTATTATGGAAATGAAAATAAATTTGTTAATGATATAACATCTAATTTAATCATAAATAATTTTATTTATAAATTTATTTTTATTGATGTTCAAAAAAATATACATAATAATATTCATTATTTTGAAATTATTAAACATAAATTACAAAAAAAATTTATCATTTTTAATAAAAAAAAATATGAACTAAAATATAACAATCACAAATTAAATAATTCTAAATTAATCAATTCTAAATTAATCAATCCTAAATCAATCAATTCTTTTTATAATCATATTTTTAATAATAATAATAACATTTATAATAATTATGATGTTTTTAAATATTATTTGATTGATATGATTTATTCAAACATAAATAATATTAAAAATATTGATATACATAATAATTTCCTTTTTGAACTTAAAAATAAAAATAAAAATAATAATAATAATAATAATAAATTTTTTCATCAAAATGGAGGAGTTAACAATAGTTTTGATTTAATCACTAAAAATATTATAGAAATTCATAATGTTATTATAGGTAGTTCAACTATTAATATGATAAATATTTTTTGTCTAATTAAATTTAGCAATATATTAAATTACATTAATTATTCAAATTTAAACATATTTTTTATCCTTGTTAATTTTTTATATGACTTTTCTAATTTATCTGTTTTGAATGATAAAAATAACAAATTTTTAAACAATATCCATAAAAAATTATTTAAATGTTCCTACAATGATAAATTAATTTATATTTTTATTATAACTATTGATGACTTAAATATTATAATTATTTATAATGATAATAAAAATACTATTAATTTGATTTATGATTTTAACATTAATTTCAATATTAAAAATATTTTTAACATAAATAATGATAATAATCTTATTGATATTACAACTTTTGATAATAATTGCATTTTTAATGAAATACAAATTGATGACATATTAACTATTAATTATAAAAGTAAATTAAAATTATCTTTTCAACACATGCTTAATGATCTATATTTTATAAAACATAACATTTTTTTTCAAACTAACGACACTAACTTAATTAATTCCTTTTTAAATATATGTTCTTTATTTACAGATAATATTAATGATAATATAGATTTAATTATTAATTTATATTTATTAATTAATGATGACGCAATTATTCCTATTGTTAATCTTAATAGTAAAGAAAAATATTTTTTCTGTTTAAACATACCTTCTATATTTACAAATTATGATGAATTTTTATTAAATGAACTTATAAAAAATAAAAAATAAATAATTAATATCCTGTTATAAAATTTATTATTTTTCTTATCTTTTTTCCTGTTCTTATTATATATCCTTTCTCCTCTATCACATTCATACACTCTGCTAAACTATTTGTTGATTTATTTCTTTTTATACATGGTATATCTACTTTCATCTCAACATCTTTTAATATACACATTCTATTAAACATTTTTGATTCATCCATCATAGTTTTATTTCTTTTTTTTATATATTCTCCTAATTTTTCATTAAATTTTTCACATATATCATCCTTATTTAATATTATTTCTTTTATTTCACTATTTTCATCATCTATTTCAACATATTTTGAAACTTCTCTATCAATATCTTCTATTTCATTAATATTTCCTATTCCATTAATATTTCCTATTTCATTAATATTTTCTATTTCATTAATATTTTTTATCTCATTAATATTTTCTATTTCATTTATATTTTCTATTTCATTTATATTTTCTATTTCATTTATATTTTCTATTTTATTTATATTATCATAAACTAATTTATTCTTTTTAAAATACATTAATATATTATATGATATATATATTAAAGGAATTGAATACATACAATATTTTATTATTCTCATATTTTTATAATTTAATTTAATATATATTTATATTTAAATTAACTTATTTATCATTACTTTATTTTTTATTTATTATTATAAAGTTATTATTTCTTCATCTTCTATCATTTCATCCAAATCATCATCATCATTATCTGGTATGATTTTTAATAATATACCTGCTGTCATCAATTCTTGAACTAATAATTTATATGCATATGGTATTTGTATTTGAGATATTGACGTTCCTTTACATATTTTACACATATATCCATTTGTATCCTTATTTTTTGGTACTAATATTCCACATTTATCACATACTGTTGTTATATATAAATCTGATACATCCAATGTTCTTTCTCTTAACATCATACTTGCTCCATGTGCTGCTAATGCATCACGTTCCATTTCACCTACTCTTAATCCACCATTTAATGATTTACCTTCTGGAGGTTGTCTAGTATGTAATTGTACTGGACCACGTGCTCTACTTCTTATTTTATCGGATACCATATGTTTTAATTTTAGATAATAACATGGTGCAATAAATGTTTTATATTTCATTTTAGTTCCTGTCATTCCACAAGTCATAGTTTCAAATCCATGTTCTCCACCTTCTTTAAATCCATTATTTTTCATAATTTCTATAAATTCATCCATATTTATTGGGTCGAATTGTGATGCTTCAAATAATTTACCTTCTATTATTGATGTTTTTCCGGTTATCATTTCCATTAATAATCCTATTGTCGATCTTGTTGGTAAACATGCAGGATTTATTATTACATCTGGTTGTATTCCATATTTTGTAAATGGCATATTTTCTGATCTTGTTAATAATCCAATTGTTCCTTTTTGAGCATGTCTTGCATAAAATTTATCACCAACCATTGGTATTTTTTCTATTCTTATTTTTATTTTTAACATTTTATAACCATCCCCATTAGTTATATCTTTCCATACTTTCTCTACATATGCATGTGTTTCACCCTTATATATTGTTGATTTATCTATATAAAATTTTCCATCATTTTCAGGTATTGGTGATATTTTTGCTATTATTACATCATTCATTTTTAATTTTGTTTCTTCCATCGGATATCCCTTATTCATCACATTTGCATAATTTCTTTCCGTTAAATTCATTCCTTTTACTAATGATTTATCCCTTATTCCAAATTCATCATCCATTGATGTTTGAATACTCTTCTTTATCATATCTTCATATCCCTTCATTGATACTGAACGAAATAAACCTCTATCTACACTACTTTGATTCATTATCAATGAATCTTCTTGATTATATCCACCATATGATGCTATTGCTATTATACAATTTTCTCCAAATGTCATTAAATTTGTATTTGTATATTTTGAACCTCTTGAATGTACTATTGGTTCTTGTACATGAAATAATAAATATGATATATCACAACGTTGTCTGTGATTACTTATATATAAACTTAACGCACTTGTTGTCATTTTAAAACTATAATAATTTCTTGGTCCTTTATTATAATCTGTGAATATATTATTACATGTTACTATTCCTGATAATAACATTGGATGTATTTCACAATGTGTATATTTTTTATATACTGATAAATATCTATTCACTACATTTCCTCTATTATTTGGATCTTTTATTGTTGTATTCATTATTTTTTGTTGTTCATATAAATCCTTTAATGTTTCAGCTATTAATATATATTGTGCTTCTATTACATCTACATATTCGATCACTTCCGGATATTTCATTATGAATTCATTTAAATTATTTATTTTATTTGGTTCATTCTTATCTGATAAATTTATCTCCATTAACATCTCTTTTGTTAATAATAATCTATTATTTACTACTCTAAATAATGGTCTTATTAATCTTCCCCCATCCGTAAATATTAATATCTCTTTCTTTTGTCTATCAAATGCTATTGACACATACTTATTTATCTCTCCTCTTATCCTTTTTTCTCTTAACAAATTTACTAATCTATTCCCTTGATTCGTCATATATAACCATTCTCCATTCAAAAATATCTTTGTACACGTCTTATACATATTTGTGGGTATATTAAAATCATATAATTCTATCATTTTGTTATCATTCTTTATATCTTCTAATATCCTCTTTATTATAATTATTTGATCATCCATATTATTTGTTATACTACATGATAACGATAATCCTTTTGATAATCCTAAATTTCCTCCATCTGGTGTTTCTACTGGATCCAAATATCCATACGTATTATTATCAGTTTGTCTCATCTCTAATACCTTATTATTTGATATATCCACTGGTGGAGTCATTATTTTTGATATAAATGATAATGTTCTTATATACGATAATCTTTCTAACAATTGTCCTACTCCCTTTCTATTCACAAATGTTCCTACCGATAATGCTTGTGTTAATCCTAACTCTACTATACTTGATTGAAATTGACTTATCATATTCGATACTGTTATGTCATTCCTCTTCTTTCTTAATCTACTTGATATATCATTTAATGCTTTCCTAAAATTATATTTGAATTGTTGTGCCATCAAATTACCACCCAATTCTACTCTTTTATTCACAAAACAATCCCTATCTTGTCCTTGTTCCCTACCTATATAACAATTTAACATCTTATTTATCATTAAACATATATAATATCCCTTCTTTATTAAACTATTCTCATCTGTTCCCATATGTGGCAATAAATCATTCCTTAATATATTGTTTAATAACATATTCTTTTGATTATTCCTATCTTCTATATTAGTTTCAGATATCTTCTTTTTCGTTTTCATCTTCATCCTCAAATAATTTAATGCATTCTCTTTTGTCCTTATCTTCTCCATATTTATATTATTCATATTCATATTTTCATTATCATTCTCATTCTCATCATATTCCATCTTTGTATTCCCTAACATTAATTTTACTATACCTAATAATACTTTGTCATTAATGTCATATACTATATTCTTTATTATATCCTCATCTGTCTCTATCCCTAACATCTTTAATATTATTATTACTGGTATGTCCAATAATTGCGACATATTAAACATCAATATTCCATCCTTCTTCATTATTATACTACATATTTGTAATGCTGAATGTACTCCTGATGCTTTACTATACACTTTACTTACTATCTCATCTTCCTTCTTATACACAAATATCATATTCTCAGCCATTTTCTCTATCGGTACTATCACTTTCTCACTCCCCTTTACTATATAATAACATCCTTGATCAAATATACATTCTGTATCCTTATAATTCGGTATTAAACCACTCTTCGATACACAATAATTCGACCTCACCATTATCGGTATCTTCGCTATCGATACATTGTTATCTACATACATTATTTCTGTTATTGTCTCATTTGTTCCTATATAATATGTCTCTTGTATCTGTTCTATCTTTGCTGATAATTTTCCAGAATATGTTAAATTTCTTATCCTTGCATTTAATGGTGTCATTATCGCATCATTCACTGATCCTTCTTCTATTGGTAATGAAAACATTATATTTGAAAATTTAAATTTATGTCTAGTTATCGTATTCTTTATTGAATCTACTGTCTCATCTAATAAAAATGGTGTTTCTTTTAAATAATTCACTAAAAATGTGTCTATAAATTGATTATATGAATCATATAAATATTGATATTTTGTAAATTTATATTTAAACATCAAATCCATTATTTTTACTGTATCTTGTCTATCTATTTCATTATTTCCATTTTCATTCTTTTTATCCATAATGACGAAAATTATATTTATATTATATATTATATCCTTATATTATCTTTTATTTATTATTATATCATTTTTATATCATTTTTTATATATATATTTTATATCTTTAAAACATAAATTAATCTTATATATCCTCCAATATTATCATTTCTATTCCTTCCCTTTCTTTATATATCTTCCAATATCATCGTTTCTATTTCTTCCTTCCTTTTTATTCCTTCCCTTTCTTTATATATCTTATGTATATGATCCACATTTATATTCTTCTCCATAAATAACCAAAATTTATATTTATTACATTTTATCCTCAAATTCTCTCTGTATTTTATATGTTTCTTACACATCTCTTCTCTACAATATCTCTCATTTAATTCATATAACATCTCCCTTATCTCACTTATTAATACTATATTGTTTCCTTTTTCATCCTCAAAACTGTTATATATATCCGTTATTTGATCTATCAAATCATCTCTATTAAAATTAGGTGCTATACATCTTGTTGTTCCTGACACAAAATTTGGATACTTATTTGCTATCTCTTTTACCAATTTCATTATGTGTTCATTTATCATATATCTCTTATTATTTATCTTATTGTCCACATATTCCTTATATTCCAAATATATTTTAGGTACTGGCACACTCTCATTTATATTCACATATTTCTCATATATATCCTCCTTTAATACTTCATATACCACATTTATTATACATCCTATATCCGTCTCATATTCTTCATTTATTATTTTGTTTAATACCATCCATCTATGATTACCATCATAACACTTAAATATATTCTCTCTTTCTGGTTGTGCTAAATGTAATATAAATGGTACATAACCCCCTGATTTATAATATTCATATATCATATTTACTCTTAATTCATCAATATCTCTGTTATTATTATATATCCCTATATAATCCTTTATCTCTTTATATTTCACATAATAAAATATGTGATTATTACATTCATTTATCTTTTTTATTGATGATAATTGTTCTATCTGTATTTGTAATGACACCATAATAAATTATATTATCAATTTAATATCTATAAATAATATTATTCAATACACTCTTTATTATATATTCTTTTTTTCATTTTTTTCTATATATCTACTATTTTCTCTATCATATATGACATCTCCTCATATGGATGTTCTCTATCATCAATTTCTTCATTTATATCTCCTATATTTAATGGTTCATTACTCTTATACATTCCTACACACAACCTTCCATTTTTTATATCATAATATATTGTATCATTTACATCCGGATTACTTCTTAATAATTTATTCTCTTTTATATATTCTTCTCTCGTATACATCTTTATATATCCCATTTTATTAATTATTTCATTCATCCTTCTTACATTATATCTTTGATATATGTGTAATTTTTCATGTATCAAAGTTTTCATTAATTCTTTATTGTCATTATCATTTAATATCTTGTTTGTTATGAAAATTATATTATTTCGTGTATGTGGTTTATCATCTTCATATCCTTCATCCATCTTTGCTATATTCCATTTAATTTTTTTAATTGCATTTATATCTTCCTTATCCAATATATTAAATAATATATCATTCATCTTTTTATTATCAATCCTATCTAAATATTTATTAACTTCATTTATACAATACATTATCTTCATCTTTTCAATTATATTACAATTTTTTCCTTGTTCCTTTATTTTATCTATATATTTTTCCTTTGTTTCTATCTTTCTCGCATATAAATCATATTTCGATAATCCATTAACATATTTATCTTCATCCTTAACCATAAATTCCCTTATTTCTTCCTTACTCAAAAAATATACATCCATATTTATCAATTTATCCATTACCATCAATACTAAAAAAAATATCAATATAATAAATTTATCCACCATATATTTATTATATCATATATTAAATATTCCTTATATTATTTCTACATTTATTGGCGCACAATTATTTATCCTTATCTCCTTCCCATTATATATCACATTCAACGATAATAACATATTCATTAATTGTATCACTATATTCCCATCTACATTTATCCTATATAACGTCATATTTAAACATTCTATTATTCTACCCTTATATATATCATCTATCTCCGATAATAAATAATGTTTATATATCTTCTTTATTAATATTATCACATTATTATCTTCCTTCACAAAATTTAATACATAATCCATCATTTTTTTATTATTCTCAAACTTTATTTCATCCTCTATCAAATCCAAACTCTCATTTAATTTATCTTGTGATACATCATTTATCGCATCCTTCACTATCTCCTTCGTTATCATCTTATTCTCATTATTCTTCATCATGTAATTTATCTTTTGAAAAAATGTTATTGTTTTCCTTAAATCTCCTAATCCATATTCATATATCATATCTAATATCCCATCTTCCATATTTATCTCTATATTCTCCATCTTCAATATTTTTAATATTCTCTTTTTACATTCTTCCTTCGGTATCGGCAAAAATATAAAATTTATACATCTTGATAATATCGGAGGTATTATTTTCATTATATAATTACACATTAATATAAATCTCGTATTCTCCGCATTCTTCTCCATCAATTGTCTTAACGCAAATTGTGAATCATCCGACATCGCATCACTCTCATCTAACACTATTATTTTGAAATTCGGTACATTCTTTACCCTGTTTATCATTAATAGCGAAAACGTTTTTATTTTCTCCCTTATTATACGTATACCCCTCTCATCCGACGCATTCAACATCAATATTCTATCATTTATTAATTGTTGATTCTTTATAATTAATTCCGTTTTTGTTAACAATGGATAATCCTCCTTCCTCATCCTATATATCTCCCTTATTAACGCATTCACTATCGATGTTTTTCCCGTTCCTGGTGGTCCATATAATATTAAATGTGGCACATTCTTCTCTTTTATACATGATCTTAAAAAATTCTTTATCTCTTCTTGTCCACATACATCATCTATTCTATTTGGTCTGTATTTCTCCACCCAATTATATATCCTATCATTATTATTCTTTCTCATTATTTATACTTATATATATATCTTCTTTATATTCCTTCCTTTCTTTTTACATTTTTTTTATCATTTTTTCCTTCTATTATATAACATTTAATTCTTATCATTTAATTATCTTATTCAATGTATAATGATGAAGAAAGTAATCCATTGTTAAATAATACCAACAACATTAATAATATTAATGATATTAATGATATTAATGATATTAATGATATTAATGATATTAATGATATTAATGATATCAATGATATTAATGATTTGTGTTCTATATGTTTAGAAAAATTAAATAATGACATAATTATTTTATCTTGTAAACATACTTATCATATTGATTGTTTAAAAAATTATGAAAAAAATAAAGGTTCTAATATTAATTGTTGTTTGTGTAGGAAAAAAATAAGTATTGTTTTTAATGTAGATGTTAAAAATGATAATGATAATAATAATAGTTTAAGTTTTAATGCTGAAAGAATATATTTATTTAATAAAATTATTGCTTTCTTTTGTACAATCATTTTCATTTTTTTAATATTCTTAATTGTAATGGGTCTTAAAAATATGTTTTAATTTGTCCATGCTCTCCTGACTGGTTTATATCTCTTTAATAATTTCTTTATTTTTTTTATATATTTGTGTTTTTCTTGTGTATTTTGTTCTTTTGGTTTAGTTAATTCAGAAATTTTTCTTAAAACTTGTTCACAATTGATATCCATCTTTATTAGTTCATGACTATTATTTTCAATTTTTATATCTTCTATCATTTCATTATTTTGATTTATTATTTCACTATTTTGATTCCCTATTTTTTTTATTATATAAAAATTATTTACCATACTTCTACATATTGTTGTCATAAATATTTTCGATAAAATATCTATCTTTTTATTCGTTTTTTCATTAATATATTGTACATATAAATCCATAAACTCTTCATAATCAATATTTACACTTTCCATAGTTATATGTGTTCTATGTTCTCCATTGTTTATTTTTCCAATTAAATCTATCTTATATAATATGGAAAATATATCATCTTTTATATCTTTATATACACTATCGTCTTCTTTCATATTTTGCACATTATTACACATAAATGTATCAATAAATTTATTAATATGTGTTCTTATTCTTCCATTTGATTCTTCTAATATCTCTCTCATATCATTTTTTACATCATCAATTTTTGTTATATAATCAATATTTTCTTTTTTAACATTTATATCATAATAATAATCATCTCCAAAATATTCTTTTATCCAATCAATTACTTTTCCATCCGTTTCAATATTTCGTACCCTCTTTATTTGTTTTAATAATAAAATTGTATCTATACCTTCCTGTTTTATATATATCTTACCTGTATTTTTTAAACTGTTTTTTATATTATTTTGTACATTATCATTATTTAAATTTTCGGATGTTAATAATAAAGTATATGGTTTCGACATTTTTATACAAATATAATTTATATAATATATATTTTTAAAATAATATATATTATTTTTTTTTCATCTAATATAATTTCCAAAAATCTATCATCCCTCCACTCAAATTATTTCGTGTAGCCGTCCATGCAGTTTTGGGTGATCTTTGTTGTACTACTGTTAATCTATTTAAAAACGTTTTCATATGTTCATTTATATTTCTTAAAGTTATTCCATTCAAATTTATATTTCTATCATTTGATTTTTCTAATAAAAATTTTTTAACGACTTCAATATACCCTCGTCTACCCCTATTATCATATATTTCCATTAAAAATAAATACATTATTTTCATTTTTATTACCTGATTTACATTAGAGACTTCCAAATTCTTATTTAACATAAATATTAATTTAAACATATCATCACAATTTGTTATATATGATAATAATGTATCCATATATATACTATTTTTCTCTTCATTTGATATTTCAAATTTAGTGTCATCCAGTTTTCCAGGTTCTATACATGTTAGTTCATCTTGTAGCGTTATTTTTGGCATACTTTTTTTTGATATATAAAATTCAACATCAAATAATTCTTTGAATTCATCCAAATTAAAAAAAGAATTTTCTGTTATATTATACTCTGTTATTTTTTCACATTCTTCTAATCCCTCTAATTCATCCGGTATTTTTTGTGATTTATTTTTTTCAACCATTGATATTTGTTTTGAAGCTATCGCGTCATCTTCATTCAATGTTAATTTTTTTAAAAATTTTAATTTTGCATCACAATCTTTAATTTTTATTAACACATTAATTATTCCTTTATCATCATTTATTATCATATAATTTTTCGTTATCATACTATTAATGAATAATTCTTTATTTTCTCTTACTGGTATGGTATATGTATTACCATATGTATCACAATCATACTTTTTAATAATTTGTGTTGTATTTTTGTTACGTTCTTTTATTATATTATTCCTTTCCATACATTCTTTATATTTATCTTTTTTTAGATTATAAATCATTGTCTCTTTTTCTTTTAATTCTTCTTTTTGTCTTGTTAATATTTTTATCCCATTTTTAAAAGATTCTTCTTCTTCAATAACTTTATAACTAAAAAATATATTTCTTATTAAATCATCATAAATTGAATTATCTACTCCTGACATAAAATTTATTTTTATATATTAATATTTATAGAAAAAAATGACAATTAAATTATATAAAAATATATTTAATTATAATATTTTATCCTAATTTTTTATATTTTTATTATTATAATGTTATATCCTATTTGTCCTACTTGCGGTCGTTTATTCGCTGATTTTCAAATTTCTTATGAATTTGATGTCAACCAAATTAATAATAATAACAAATTAAACGATGAAGAAAAAGCTAAATTAATTAAATCTCTATTGATTGATGATAAATATGAAAATCAACGTGTAAAAATTGAAAACTCTAATATATCTCCCATTGAAAAAATAAAACAAATTTCAAATTTAAAAAATAATAGTAAATACGGATTCTCTTCTATGGATTATTGTTGTTTATCTCGTATTTTAACTTACACTAAATTGATCGATATAATCGTTTAAAACTATCCATTCTTATATATAAAAAATGATTATTTTTTTATATATTATACATAGTTATTATTTTATAATATATCTACATAACATAATAATATAATGTCTTATGCTTTAGATACTAAAATTGATAATTTAATTTTTATTTTTTCTAATATTGATAATCATAATAACAATTATAATGATGAATATGCAAAAAAAATATTCAAAACTATTGATTTTGATAATTTGTTTGATAATGATAATGAAATAATCAGTTTTTTCATTAAATTATTCAAAAATATAAACATCAATTATACCAAAATATTATTATTTAATTATATTGAACATAATCATAACAAATTATTGAATCCTATTATACATTTATTAATTCATAATGTTCACTATGATTTCAATAATTTTTTCATTGATAATATTAATATTACACAATTAAATATTGACAATTTAGTATATATTTTTGAAAAATATTATGAATGTAGAACAGCTATTTTAAATAAATTATCTAATGATGATTTTATTAAATTTCAATCATTAATTAATAATTTAATAGAAAATGATAAAAATTACTTTTTAATTGAACATTTTGATCTTTTAATCGATATTTACAATTTTCATAATGGTCACAATCTATGGCATAATCATATTTTTAATTTTGATTCTATATATATTAACCTAAAAAAACATAATAAATATATTGATACTTGTTCATACTTGTTCTTGTATAATATTATCCATCACGATCAAAACCATATTATAAATCTTAATAATAATAAAGAAATTATTTATCATTCAATTTCTAAATATGATTTGAATGGATATAATAATGTTCTAAAACTTTTACCTACTGAATTAATCAATAATAATTTAGTTGAAATTTGTTTGGACATTAATCCGAATTATATTGAATATATCTTACATAATTATTATATATTCAAAAATTATATTAATTTTAACACTCTTTTGTCATTGGTAAAAAATAATGGTTTAGTTTTAAAATATTTAGATTTTAATGATTCTAATTTTAAACAATTTTTTAATGATATTAGTTCTGTCGATCAGGAAAATTTATATTTTGAAGCTTGTAAAAATAATGGTTATGCTATTCAATATATCCCGTTTAATTATCGATTAAATAACAAAATTATCAATTTTCAATCATTATTTAAAATTATTTATGATAATAAATATAACAATGAATTTGATTTTAATGATATTAAACATTTATATCCTGTTAATCATTATTCATATTTTAAAAAATCTTTTTATAATAAAATTTTATATAGTCATAATAAACTAATTTGTGATTATGAATTGTTTAAAATCATTCCAGATCAATTTAAAGATTTTGAATTATGTTTAAATATATGTATTAACAATTTTTTAATGCTAAATTACATTCCAATTACAATTAAAAATGATATGTTTTATATTGAACTATATAAATCTAAAAAATTTTCTAATGAAACATTTTTTAATAATATTTTATCAATTAATTATAACAATCATATGAATATATCTGATATCATTTTTAATAATATTTTTCAATATATTACCATCGATTTTAACTCTTTTACATTCTTTAAAAATATAATTAAACATAAACTTGATAAAAATTTAATCGCCAAATTATGTTACAAAAACTATAAATTATTATCCTTAATAGTTAATACTGAATATGAACTTGATAAAGAACATTATATCAATTGTTGTATTATTAATGGTCTATCTTTCACACTTATTCCAAATAAATATAAAAATAATTCTAATTGTATTAAATCATTACTTAATATAAATAATAAAAAAGATTGTGATACTATTTTATCATGTATACATAATAATGATAATTCTGATATTATATTTGATATTAATGATATCAAAATTAATGTTATCTCTAAAAAAGCTAAAAAAATTAAATATCTCGATTTTACCGATTATACTAAAATATTACAAACTAATCCTTATGTTCTTAAATATATGAAAGATGATGATAAAGATATTCATAAATGTTTAATCGCTATTGAAAAAAATCCTAAAATGATCGATTATACTCCAAACAAATTTTTAACTCTCGATTTTTATAAACAAGCAATCAATAAAAACAATAAAGTCGTTAAAATTCTTAAACCTAACATTTTACAACAACTTATGATTGATATTTGTTCATCATCTATTATTAATACCTAATAAAAATCAATAAATTTTATATTATCACATAGTTTACTCTTTCACTACAATAATTTATTTTTGTCTTCATTTAATACTTCATTAAAATATATAAATTTAATTTATATGTATTAGTTATTTTATTTTTTAATATAAAAAATTTTTATTAATTAAGACAGTAAAAATAATTTCCAAAAATTTAAATTTGTAATTTTTAAATTTATATGACGTAAAAAAATAATTTAAGATTTTTATAAATATAAAAATAACAAAATAATTATTATTTTTTTATATTTTGAGGTTATGAATTTTTTTTTATGACATTGATAATGATATTTTTTGTAATAATATTGTTGATGATGTTTAAATTCTTGATTTGGTGGATTAAATATGTGGGTTAAGCTTATTTGTATTGGTTATTTTATTTTTTAATGCATTAATACTCTTTTGTCGATATATCGGTCATCCATTTTCTTTTAGCCATTTCATATTTTCTAAATTTCCATTTTTTACCGCTTTTACATATGCTCAATCATCCAATGGACATCCATTTTCTTTTAACCATTTCATATTTTCTAAATTTCCATTTTCTGCTGCATATGCAAATGTCCATCTATCACAGGGGCATCCATTTTCTTTTAACCATTTCATATTTTCTAAATTTCCATTAAAAGCCGCTCCCATAAATGCACGTTCATCCCATTTACATCCATTTTCTTTTAACCATTTCATATTTTCTAAATTTCCATTAAAAGCTGCACATTCGAATGTGTATGTATTCCATCGACATCCATTTTCTCTCAACCATTTCATATTTTCTAAATTTCCATTTTTTGCTGCACATTCAAATGTGTATGATTTCCATTGACATCCATTTTCTTTTAACCATTTCATATTTTCTAAATTTCCATTTAAAGCTGCTTCTGCAAATGTCCTTTCATTCCAAGGACATCCATTTTCTTTTAACCATTTCATATTTTCTAAATTTCCATTTAAAGCTGCATGAGCAAATGTATATTCTGTAAATCTAATATTTTTATAGTTATTTTTTATGTATTCGAACATTTCAATATTTCCTAAATAATATGTTGTTATTTCACTAATTACATATTTATTTTTATTTCTTCTATCCATTGTAAATTCTAACATATTTATTGAATTACAAAAATTTTTTATTTGGAAACATCTCAATCTATTTCTATCTATCTTATTAAATCTTATATTCTCACATAATTTACTTGTTTGTAATAATAATTTTTTTTCATCTTCATTTAATAATTCTTCAAAATATCTTACAAAAATTCTAAATATATTTATCATTATAATCATTAATACATATAAATTAAGTATATTTATATTAAATATTTCATTTTTTTCTATATATTAATATTATATTTTTCTTTTATTAATCTGTTGAATTAAGGTTTTATGTCTTTTTATAGTCATAAATATTAATTTTTTTATGACGTTAATTTTTTTTAAAAATTTTAATTGTAAAAAATAAAAATTTAATTTAAATAATTGTTATAAATTAAAAAATAATATATAATATATATAGTAAGGGAGAGTATTTCAATTTTTTTTTTTGACTATTTTAATGGCACTTTTCTTCTACATATAACAAATATATTTTTAATTATATTTGTTATATTTATTGATTATTATTATA
>Ga0255214_1000012_pt1 | contig 71585 bp, 65 predicted proteins | sample Miss_Law_RepB_8d_FD_189951 | JGI IMG/M metagenome (GOLD analysis project Ga0255214, IMG submission 189951) | Freshwater microbial communities from Mississippi River, Louisiana, United States - Miss_Law_RepB_8d | ecosystem: Environmental > Aquatic > Freshwater > River | place: USA: Louisiana... | reverse complement strand
TATATTTGTCATTTATTAATTTAACCAAGAACAAACTTATTATTAATTTTACGCAAATTACTCTAAAATTTCAATTTCGTCTATTAATAAATCTGGCAGTAAATCTAATTTTGGTTCTTCAATATTATGAATATCTGAACTATCTAGATTAAAATTTTGTTCTGAAATTGTTAATTTTACATTATCATCATCATCGTCATCACCAGATTCTTTTTTTCTTTGTTCATTTCTCATTACGCTAATTTCTTCCAATCTATCTATACTTTTTGGTGCGGTAATTTGTGATACTCCATTATCAGTTTGAACGTAATCGATATCATTAAAAGTAACACCACTTTTTTGTAATTCATCTACAATAGAAGATTTTTCTTCAGGAGCAATTATAGGCTCATGAGTAACTTCTTCTTTAATTTCTTCAATAACATCTTCCTCAATAGATTCATCCATATAAGCTTTTAATATAGCTTCAACTGGTATACTTTCCCTTAATGTATTTAATATACATTCTTGAACAATTATTTCTAGTTCTCTATAATTTTTTTGAATTTGTAATGGTTCAATGCCTACTTGAAATAAATATACATTCTTATACACTTTTCTTGCTACATTAATATAAACTTTATGAATAAAATCATCTAACTTTGGAACATTAATATCAATTTTTTTTTGTTTCTGTCCTACTCTCATAGCAGTTAAAATTTTAAGCTGAATAATATGAACACATGTTACTAAATCTTCTAAATAATTACATGCTGATTTTTCACATATTCTTTTTCTCTCATTCTCCACTATCTGTTGATTCCACTTTGGAATTCGAGATATTAAATTTTGAAAGGTCATTAAATATTTATCCATTTCATTATTATCTTTACAAAGTTTAATAGATTCTTCAAGTATAGATTTATATCCATCAATTATTAATGGTGTTAATATAGTAACTAATCTAGCTCCCCATTCATTTTTAGATTCGTGAAGCGCACTTACATTAAAATCGTCCATTTACATAAAACTTATATTTTCTAAAGATAATTCTGAACTTAAAAAAACAAAATTTAATATAAACAATATTAAAAGTTTCTCATTCCTAAATTCACTTCTTATACGATTAAAACAAATTAATAATTCATATCTTTTTTCTGTATTAAGTATATTATCTAAAAACTTTGGGTTTTCCAATAAATGTAAAATATCTAATGCGCTATAACTTTTTTCATATAGTTTAGTAGATAACAACATTAAATTTTCAATTGAAATTTTTTTCGTAACTGATTTTGTAAGTTCTTTTTTAAGCAAATCTAATTTTTGTGCTTTTATATCTTTCATATCGAAGACTTGATTTAAATTATATTTATAAAGATTTACTGGCTGAGAATTAATAACTGGTTCGGAAACATATATTTCACAAAATCTTGATAAAATTGGTTTCATTAGATTATATTTATCCTGAGCTATAATAAAAAATCTAGTATTATGACTGAATAATTCTATACACCTTCTCAATGCGGATTGAGCATCCATTGTTAATTTATCAGCGTTAAGTAATATAATACTTTTAAAATTATTGCCACCATTTGTGTTAATATGTGTCTTAGCAAAAAATTTTAAATCATCTCTTATAAATTTAATACCTTTACCATGTGAACAATTTACATACATAACAAAAGTTTTGATTTTCTCTTTATTGTTATCATAAATTTTATGGACAAATTCATTAACAATAGTACGTTTACCAGCACCTGTTGGACCATGGAATAGAATGTTCGGAATTTTATTTATTTTATGAAAATAATTTAATTTTTCTTTTATATTTTGATGAATATTTAATGACATAATGTTATTATATTTTATGGAGTGTTTTTATATTTAAATAAAACGTATTTATTAATTGATTTAATTAAGCGATTAGTAAGAATTTTGTAAAATTGTTCATAACTCATATTTATTGCCTGTTTATTTTTATCCATATTGTAATATAACAACCTCATGTTTTACAAACTCTTCTATTCCATAATCTATACATTATACGGGACTATTTTTCTACCTCATCTTGTCTATCTTGTCTATCTTGTCTATCTTGTCTATCTTGTCTATCTTGTCTATCTTGTCTATCTTGTCTATCTGGTTTAACGTAAAAGATTCAATATAAATTTATTACGTGTTAAAATTTTTATAAATTAATTTATCAATAATTTATAAAAATTATACAGAGCTAGTTAGTGATTGTGTATATGGATTATTTTTAAATGCTGTTAATATATCAGGATTAATTCTATCACAACCATAACATTCATTATAATATTGTGGAGCACGAATAGCACCATAAGTTTGAGCAGATGGAGGCAACGAGCTTAAATTAGAGTAAGCGGGATTAACTCTACCTGAAAATCTATCATTATCATCTTTACAATGAACATTCATTTGTTGGTTAAATATTTGGGTTCCGCCTTGATTGGGTCTGTTATAAATAGTTTGAGATTTAATGTCGTTATTATGTTGTCTATATGCAGCATCATAATTCATATCACCATAACCAGTAGCATACCCACCAGCAGATGTATAGTATTCACTGCTTGTAGTATCTCTTTGTGTTAAATCAGGACTAGTATAATTATTAACATAAACACCATCTTTTTGTCCATTAATATTGAAATTCAAACTATGTAATGTAGTTTCCTTAATGGTGGTTGGCGTAGAATCTTGTGGATTGTAAACTGGACCTTTTGATATTGAATAAGCACCTTCTCCATAAACTCTAACATTGTTAATGGTTTCATCCTTTCTAGTTGGTTTTAAAATATCCATTAAAGGAGCAATAACTGCACCAATAGCTCCACCAAAACCGCTTCTCATTGTATCTGGTTGTCTAACTGACGAACGATGATTTTCATAATTTGTATGACTACGTAAAAACCCTTCTTTATCAGTATGGTCGCCTCTTCCAACTGCCATTCCATGATTAACACCTCCTTCTAATACTTCATGACGTTTTGATGGTTCAAAGTTTTGTGGAGCAGTGGTAGCTTTCACATCAATAGCCCCTGCAGGTCCCATATAATCAATAGGAATGTCATTTTTTCTTACGATACCCATCTCTTGAATTGGTCTCAATGTTTCTCCTTTAGATGCTCCAGTAGTTGTTAACCAACGATCCTGAGTATTAATAAAAAAAGTATCTGGTCTTTGTTTTTCAACACGACCCAACATTTGAGTGGTAGCTGCTGTTTTAATAATTGAGTCAGCAGGTCCTTCGTGTCCCGATAATTCATATTCTAATTTTGGATTAGTATCAACTCTTAATTCATCAACTGTCTTAGGTAACCATTTATCTCTTGCTTCCATTCCTGAGTTATATCCACCACTTCCATTAATACTATAACCTTGATTTAAACCTGGACCAACCATAATAGTGTCAAATGGTTTAACATTATTATTTTTTACTCCAGGATTTACTCGAGATTGATAAAAATCACTTTGGTTTGGCATACCATAAGCCCATTGCATATTTTCTTCAGGTTTAAATAAAGGTGCTTGCTCAATTTTCTTAATAGTTTGAGAACCCGAACCGATCATATTGTCTAAAACAGATTCTGTAATATTCATGTCATAAGTGCGACCTTTAACTTTACCACCATTAAATGGTATCATGTTATTATGTTTAAATTGGTCGGATTTTAAGTAGTTACCAGTAAGAGAAAAAATATCTTGTGGATTTTTTCCTACATCTACACCTTTTCTCTCTTTTTGTTGATAGAAATTTTGATTAAAATACTTATCTGTAGCTGAATTTGGATTTGGATAATTTTGAATAGTATCAACAGATTGATTTATGTTTAATACAGGGAAATTTTGTTGAGGAGTATTCGTATTTGGTAAATAATTACCAAATCTCTCACTATCTCTTGTAGCTAGATTAGTTTTAATCCCCATATTTACAAAATTTTCTTGTGTCATTTTTCTGATTTCTTTTTTAGTACAATCTTCATTTTTTTGATTTGATATTACATACATACCACCTAATGCTATTAAAGGTACTGCTATTTCCATATTTATATATATAGAGTATTATATTTTAATTCATATATAATAATCTAAATGTCAATTAAATAAATTTTAATTAATACTTTGACATGAATTAGTCTGAGCACAAATTGTAGGACCACCTACATAATTACCTCTAATTAGATTATAACTTGTTGGCAACATATTTTTTGTCTCTTCTAAAACACAATCTCTCTTTGGAGTGAAGTAGTCCTTTTCTAAAATTCTTGAACTTAAGTTATTTTGAAATGGAATACATACGTTTGCTTGTGGATTTAATTGTGGATATTCAAAATTATTTTGTTCTAAATCTCTATACCACCAGACAGGATTTGTTGCTCTAGATTGTTCTGTGGTTAATTTATTACATGTTGGATATTGAATAGCTTGATTTGGCACGTTATATTTTTGATATTCATTTTTTCCTAAACAATCTCTACTCAAAATTCTATTTACACCCCTTAAATCACTCTCTAAATTAATTGTATTTGTTCTTAAGTTTGCTGCCCATTTTTGAGGAATAATTTGTGGATCTTCTATATAACAAGGATTATCACCATTTCCTGGAACATTTAATATCCATCTACCTGGATCGGTTGATTGCTGTAATGATTTTTTTGTTCTACAATTGTCATATTTAAATCTTGTGAATGCCATTTTATATATTTATATGATATATTTTAATTTAAATACTTTTTATTTTTAATATATTAAAATGGAACTTGTATTAAATGAGCAAAAAAAACCAACTTTATGTTTAAATATGATTGTTAAAAACGAAAGTCGCATTATTAAAAGATTATTTGATTCTGTTTTAACTATAATCGATTCTTATTGTATTTGTGATACTGGTTCAACAGATAATACAATTGAAGTTATTGAAAGTTATTTTAAAGAAAAAAAAATCCCTGGCAAAATTGTTAATGAACCTTTTAAAAATTTTTGTCATAATCGTAATTTTGCTTTACAGGCTTGTATTGGATTATCTGATTACGTGTTATTTCTTGATGCTGACATGATTCTTGAAGTAAAAAAATTTGATAAATCTAATCTTGATAAAGCGGAAAGTTTTAATATTCTTCAAGGAAATGATTCATTTTACTATCAAAACTTGAGAATAGTTAAAAATAATGGACTATATAAATATGTTGGAGTTACACATGAATATATTGATATACCACAAAATAGCACTATTTTTTCTCTAGATAAAAAGGTTATTTTTATTAGAGATATTGGTGACGGAGGCTCTAAAAATGATAAATTTGAACGTGATATTAGATTACTTCTTGATGGCATAAAAGAAGAACCTAATAATGCACGTTATTATTTTTATCTAGCTAATAGTTATCATGATTCCGGACGGTTTGGAGAAGCTATTAATGTATATAAAAAACGAATTGAATTAGGTGGTTGGAAAGAAGAAGTTTGGTATAGTTATTACAGAATTGGCTTATGTTTTAAAAATATTAATAAATTTGCGGACGCTTTATTTTATTGGTTAGAAGGTTATGACTATTACCCTGAACGTCTTGAAGGAATATATGAAATTATTAAACATTATAGAATTGTATCTAAACATAAATTGTGCTTAAAATTTTACAACTTAGCAAAAGAAATTCTTGATAAAAATGAAAACAGAGATTCTTATCTTTTCTTATATAATGATGTTTATTTACATAAGATTTATTATGAATTTACAATATTTGCTGGTTATTGTAATATTACTAATATTGATAAAGAAATTATTATAATATTTAATAACTCTACCAATCAACTTGAATTAGATAATGTTTTATCTAATATGAAATTTTATAAAAACGTTTTACAAAAAAAAGGATTATTAAATGCTGATAACAATATTACTTCCGTAATTAACGGGGAGAATATTAATTTTGTATCCTCCTCTAGTTGTTTAATTAAAAAACACAATTCTGATGGATATTTCATTAATATTAGATATGTTAATTATTATATTGAAGGTAATGGTTCCTACAAAAATTGTGAAAAACATATTATATCTGTAAATAAATTTGTTGACGTTGACAAAAATTTTAAAATTATAAAAGAAGGATGGATGGATCTATTATTTGATGAACGTTTATATATTGGTATTGAAGATGTTAAAATTTTTTATGATAATTACAAAAATAAGTTATTGTATATCGGAACTGGTTATCATTCAAATAATAAGATTGGTATTGTCTCTGGTGAATATGATTTAAATACGAATAAATTTGAATTAAATGAATTAAAACAATCGTTTAATAATTCATCATGTGAAAAAAATTGGGTTTTTGTAGATTATAAAGATGAAACGCATATTATCTATGATTGGCATCCTTTAAGGATTTGTAAACTTGAAAATAATGATATTAGTGTTATTGAAACTAAAACTACACCTAAAATCTTCTCTCGAGTAAGAGGTTCTAGTTGTGGATTTGTTTATAATAAAAAACTTGAAGAGAATAATAATGGTAATATTAAAATTGATATAACAGAACCTGAGATATGGTTTGTAAATCATATTGTTTCATATGAAACACCAAGACATTATTATCACATCATATCAGTATTCGATTCGAATATGAATTTATTACGTTATTCTGCACCATTTAAATTTGAAGGAGAACCCATTGAATATTGCTTAAGTATTGTTGTTGAAGATGACAGAGTATTAATTAATTATAGTGTATGGGATAGAACAACTAAAATTGGTGTTTATGATAAAAACTATATAGATTCATTATTATTATACTAGATTAATGATATAAATATTATTATATTATTAATAAATGTCAACTACGTTTGTTACTGCTTATTTAAAAGTATATGAAGAGGAATATGATATTTCTAGAACATTTGAAAATCGTTTAAAACATTTTATGCTTTTATTAGAAGTAGGCATCAATATTTGTATTATTATTGACCCTGAGTTACAAAGTAAATTTAATGAACTTGAATTAAAATTCAAAAATCTTAAAGTTATTAAATCATTATCTATAAATGAACTTGAATTATATACAATTGGAGAAGAAACACCAGAATTATGTAATCTACCAAATAATAGAAATCAATTAAAAGATACAAAAAATTATATGTTTTTAATGTTGGCAAAGTTGGAATTTTTAAAAAAGACAATTGATTTAAATCCATATAATTCAGATTATTTTTGTTGGTTTGATTTTAGTTTACCATATATTTTTAAAGATATGAATAACACATTATTAAAAATAAAGAATATATCAAATACAAAATTTAAAGAAGATTTTATCTATCTTCCTGGTTGCTGGAATTTTAAAATAAATGATATAAATTATTTAAAAAATAATATTGTTTGGCGATTTTGCGGTGGTTTTTTAATTGGCGATAAAAGAAGTTTAATTCATTTTTATAATATGAGTAACGATTATTTTTTTAAATTTTTAAATGAAACAAAAACTTTGGTTTGGGAAGTTAATTATTGGGCTTGGTTGGAAAATAAATGTTTAATATCGCCTACATGGTATTTAGCTGACCATAATGATTCTATAGTTTATATTCCTAATAAATAATAATATAAGACAATATTTTCACACCTTTTTTGTATTGTAAATCTAATGGATGTAAATGTTCAAGGTTGTAATAATGCTATTTTATATTTTATTCCATTAAGAGTTATTACAAGATGTTCTCCACTATTACCACCAGCACTATTACTTTGTAAAGCATTCCCTGTAAATACTATTCCACCAGTAGTGCTTTCAGGGTTTAATTCTATATTAGAATTAGTTCCAGTTGTTTGTAATAACATAGCAGAACTCGCAGTTAAAGTAAGGTTTTGGTTGGTAGATATAGTAGTTGGAGTAATTGATGTAGAAGTTCCTGGGCCTGAATAATCATTTAACAATATTGCATTATTATTCAAAGTAACAACATTTATTTCTGTGGGTGTAAGACCATCAGATAATACAATTTGTGGATTGTTTATTGGATTTATATCTACATATCCAGAAGTTGTTCCAGAAAAATCATCTAATCTTGTCTTTTGGACCCTAAATGAACCTCCGTTTTCAATCCATATTCCTTCTAAACCAGCTGAAAGTGGGTTTGATACTTGTGGTGTTAGCGCTAAATACGTAGGGTCTATTCCGCCCGAAACATACAAATTACCGAAAACTTGAACATCGCCGGTGTAGCCAATTCCTGTATATCCTGGACCAGTAGGACCTGTATAGGCAGTATTAACCCATTGACTTGCTCCAGTTGGTCCCGTATCACCTTTTTGTCCTGTTGATCCGTCGTAACCAGTTGGACCTGTATCTCCTTGTTGTCCTGTTGGTCCTGTATCACCTTGTTGTCCTGTTGGTCCAGTGACACCAGTTGGTCCATCAAGTCCATCAAGGTTAACATAATAAATTACAAAACCACCAAATGATCCTTGAATATTTGTTATATTTGATATTGTGATAGCGCCTGTAAGAGAATTATAACTTGTCACTATTCCCTCGAACATATTGTTAAGGTTAAATTGTTCTACTACAATTACAGTATTTCCTGGAATATATGCTAGTCCTGTATTTATTGTAAATGACACAGAACCTCCTGGAGTGGGTGCTAGTGCCACAGGTAAAGATGGAGATAAATATCTATCACCTGGTATTCCTGCTGGTCCAGGTTCACCTGTTGGACCTCTACATCCTCTTCCAGTGGGACCAGTATAACTTTCTCCAGCAGGCCCAGTCCATCCTCTTTCTCCAATACCAGCAGGTCCAGGTGGTCCTTGTGGTCCGACAGGACCTTGTGTTCTTAAATCGCAACATTTTTGTGCACCTAAATATTGTGGATAATTAGCATAATACCTTGACATTATATATAATAATTATAATAAATTATTATTTATACATTAATTATTTGTAGTAAACGTTCTTTATCGATATTGTCATAATCAAATAAATATTTATTACACCATTCAGTATTATCATTTGTAGGAGAAACGTATAAATTTAATTTATTTCCAATATATCCGTTATCAATCAATTCTTTTTCTGGAATAACATAAAATTTTCTATTTTTACAATGTAACCAATACAAATCGTTATCTCCTTCTTCATAACTTTTATTAATACATTTTCCTTGAACTCTACATTTATATTTGATTAAATTAAATGAAAAAGAATTATGATTACCGTGAATAATTGAACCTACTTTTTCTTGAACCTTTTTCTCTCCAATTTTAAAATCATACACTAATCCTTCAACTTCATTATTAATAAAATCAATAAAATCTATTTTTGTTTCTCTTAGGTTACGATATTCTTGTTCTTGTTGTTGGCTCTTGCTTGTTGGAGTATTTAATATATTTAAGTTAATTTTAGTTGTTGAATCATAATAAACTTGTAATTTTTTAATCAAATTTTCAGAAGTAACTTCATATTTATTATATTTAGATTTTTGTGCAATACCAATAGTTTTTAAACCATTTACTTCTTCATATGGTATCAACCACATTTTTTTATCTTCTTCACAAATACATAAAAGAATACAATTATTGTATTGTCCATTATTTAATCTAAAATAATATTGTTCCCTGTTAGTTTTTTTATAAGTTGTTTTGACCTGGATACCTAACCATAAATCATGTTCTTCATATATTGTTTTAATTACTATATCAGCTTTACATCCGTCAAATGTTTTAATTATAGCAAATTTATCACTAATTAAAGTTTTAACATAATTAATACATTTTAACTCTTGTAAACAACTATTTTTATTGTCTCCTACTCTAAATTCTTTCAATTTTTCTCCTGTATTTTTATTTACACATTTTGGACAATTTAATCCTTGGTTTAATGTAGTAAAATTTTTATAACTTACAATATTTTCGTGACCACAACAAGCAGTATACTTAATTTTACAATTATTATTTTTATAACTTTCATCAAATTCTTCTTTAGACATAGTTACGGAACAATTTTTATCTGTAAATTTTTTACATACAACTTCATATGTTGGTATATCTAATGCACATTTTTTACATTTTATACCTGCTCCACAAATGAAGTCTTTACACCTTTGGACATTTAAAACGCCGACTTTATTTTAGGTATTTTTTGGTATTATTTTTCCTTGTTTTATTTTTTTTATAAACAGCATTTCTATTGTAAGCACCCTTAAATATATTTTCATATTTTTCCTTTGGAATATTTCTTACAACATTTGAAATATTTTGTTTTATTTCGCTATGAGTTAAACCTTCTATTTTTCTTAATCTTGCTTTCATCATACTAAAATAATTTTCAATTGAATTTGTAAAATGTTGATATGGAACAGCATAAAGCAGTTTATTATTTTTATTTACTAATTCTTTTATTTTATCGTTTCTATGACTACTCGCATTATCTAAAATAATTAATTTACCTTTATATTTACTCGTTATATGTGTTTCTAAAAATTCATATAATCTATCAGCATTTATTCCACTTTTTTCATATAATTCCCAACCTAAAACCCCTTTTGTTGAAATAGCAAATATTCCTGTATATTTTTTGAATACTTCTTGTGATTGTGTTTTTATTACACATCTCTTTCCTTTTTCACTATAACAATGATGTCGTTTTTCTAATGATTTTATGCTTGTCTCATCAATACAGATTATATCATCCACATTATATTTTTTAATTTCATCATAAAATTCTTTAATTTTACTATTGATATTTATTTCCTTACCAAATCTTTTAACTGGTTCGTGTCTAAATCTTGTCATTTTTAGAGTTATATTATTGTCATTAACCACACGATTTAAGTGTCTTCTTGTAATGTCAAAATTAGGATATTTATGTTGGATTTTTGCTAATAAATCTTCCATAGTAATTGTTTTGTCTTTTTTGATTTCATCAATTATAAACTTAACTTCATTTTGTTTAATTTTATATGCTACTGGTTGTCTGTTATGTCTTTTAACTACACCTTCTTCATCATATTTTTCAACCCAACGCATTAAACTTCTTGGACTACATTTAAATATTCTACATACTTGTTCTTGTGAAACATCTTCGGTTAAATAATATTCAACCGCAGACATTTTGAAATCTTCGCTCTTATGTTTAGGCATATATATTATTTAATTATTTATAAAAAATTGAAATGCTTTTTATAAATAAAATACTTATCATAATACAATATAGAGAAATGGAAACTAAACCTGAATTAAATAATGTAGTTATTGAGGGTAATAATTTACCTGAACCTCCAAAAAAAATTAAGAAGACAAAACCTAAAATCTTAATTATTGAAGAAGAAGATATTGAAATAGAAGAACCTATAAATGTAATCGTAAACAAAGGAACTGGTGCTGGTGGTGCAAATACAAATTACTATGGTAAAAAATTTGAAGAAAAAACAAATAATCAAACGAGATTGTTAAATGATGGATACATTAAAAATAGTTTTACAAAAAAACCCAAGAAAGCATATGATTACTACTTATCAAAAACATTTGAAGATAAAACTATTATATTTGTATTACAAAATGGATTAAAAATGTATATGAAAAATAAATATAATATAGAGTTATTTAGATGTCCTGATGAAGCATATATAATTGAATACAATACAGGTAAAAAAGTTATAAAAATTTTAGAGAAAAAAGAACAGAATGTAGAAGGTTCTGTTGAAACTAAATTATGGAGTGGTCCTTCATTAAAAAGGGAATATGAATTAGTATTAGGCAATGATTTTGAAGTTTATTATGGTTTTTGTGTAAGTGAATTTTTGAAAAAAAAATTAACTTCAAACGAAAAAAAATATACAATATTAAATACGATATTTAACGAAACTAATATTTCTGTATTATTTGGTGATGATGAAAATTATTTTGAAACATTTGATAACTGGTTTAATAATTCTTTATAATAACTTCCTTTGCTTTTGCTTCCGGATTTTTGGAATTAATTGATCTTTTACATAAAATAGATGATATGTTATATTTTTCATTTGTAAAATTATCACGAACTAAACTTACATCAGCATTACTTAACATCATTTTTTTATTTGTTTCAGTTAATTTATGTATTAACTTAAATAAGTTGTTGTGATTATCAATATTAAATCCATTTTCAGTATATCCAACAAAGGAAGTATCTGTTTCTGGTGCGTATGGGGGGTCAAGATAAACATAATCATTTGGTTCAACATTATTTAATGAAATATTAAAATCACAGCATTCAAATATAACATTTTGTATTAGTTCGTGTATTTCGTCTAAATGTTCTTTGTTAATAATTTCAGGATTATTATAATGTCCGTAAGGAACATTAAATCCTTTTGGTCCAACTCTAAAAACCCCCCTAAAACAAGTTTTATTTAAGAATATAAACATCGCAGAACCTATTGTAGTTTTTTTATCAATAAGATTTAATTTATTATATTCACTTCTAATCCAATAATAGTAATTTTCCTTTGCTATTTTTGCTTCATTAATATTTTTTGGAGTTCTGTTAATTTCACCATTTCCACAAGAATTAAATTCCGTTATTATTTTTTGCAGTTCATCATACAATTCATTATGTTTTGATTGAATATTTTTATATATATGAATCAAAGGTTCGTTTAAGTCATAAGCATAAATATTTCCATGTATTTTTATAATTCCATTTTTAACATATGATAATAATGTTAATAAAACACTACCTCCACCTAAAAATATTTCACGATAATTATTTATATTTGTTGGAAACTCAACAATAAGTTTATCTAATATTTGTGTTTTACCACCAACCCACTTTAAAATAGGTTTAGGAATAGTTATTTTTTTATGATTAATATGCTTAACAAGTTTATTATCATAAATGATATCATCTTCATCAATAATTTCAAACTCAATTGGTTTTGCTTTTTTAATTTCAACTAATTTTTCCTTTACAGCAGTATCTATCATTTCTTTAATTTTGCTCTCAACAACACAAGGATTTTTTTTATTTAGATGAGTTGTATAATGAGACTTTTGGTTAAACTCTTTACCACACTTTTCGCAAGTATATTTACCCATATTTAGTTATAATATACCTTAATATTATATTTTTAATTCAATTTTTTTAAATATAATTAAATAAAAACAATATTTACCTAAAAATAGTTAAAAATATAATATTTAGTAAATATATAAATGGGAAAAAAGAAAAAGCAAGAATTCCAAGAATTTAGGAATAATGAAAAATCTGCTTATAAAACCTTAAAAATTCCTCTCAAAACGATTTTACTTAATCGTGACACAATACAACCAGTTATTAATAATTTGGTTTTTGAAATGAATGATTTAGTAATACATACTTATCAATTTATAAGGTTATATATTCTTTATTGTTTTACTAATAATAATCCTTTACCTGAATTAAATGACACATTTATTTCTTATTGTATTAAGACATTAGGAACTCGTGATAATAGAGGAAAGAAATGTAAAGATACTGAACTATTAGAAACATTAGAAGAATTTTACAAAATAGAATATCAACCCTTACTTAATCACGAAAAAACTAATTTAAATAACACTACTTTTTTACTACCTTATTTAGCAACGCAAATTCATACATCTTTATCTAATAATATTCAAGAGCACTTTATTCAACATTTTTTACGATTTATCAATAAAACGACTGATGATATTACAGAAGATAAACAACTCTTATTTCAATTCAAAAAGAACATTATGGAATTAACAGATACAAATGAATTATTTAATGATTGGAAAGAAATGCATTTACAAAATATTATTCCTGAAAATGTTAAAAAATCGGTTTATTATGATGTTAAGGTTAGACCATTTGATTATTTGAAAGGAATGTTATATATGAATGATTTATTAGAAAAACAAGAAAGTAAATTATTTCAACCATTACCATTACGAAATAATATTATACCAAAGCATATTATTTTAGATACTGCTTGTATTATCAATTTATTTTGTCCTGAAAAAGATAAAGAAGGAAATAAAATTAAAAAAGGAGAATTATTAAGTAATGTAAAAGATAATCAAAATGAAGTATGGAGTAATTTGTTGAATTTAAACCATAGAATATTCAAGAATAAACATTATCAGTTTCATAATCAAATTCAAACAGACGGAATTTCGTGTTGTTTATTATTTATTCGTAAAGATTTGAAGGATAAAAAATGGGGTGCAAAAGTGCCTGTATTGGAAGAACAAGATTTTTACAATATAGAAGATTTATCCAAACAACAATTAGATACACTAAAAGATAGAACCATTATTGGTTGCGACCCTGGAAAAAGAAGTTTAGTTTATATGATGGATAATACAGGAAATAAACTACAATACACCGCACCACAGAGAAAAAGGGAAAGTAAAGCAAAATGTAATCAACGAATTTTGTTATATGAAAGAAAGAAAAATGGAATTATTGAAAAAGAAACACAATTATCATTTCAAAATAGTAAATCAGTTGATTATGAAAAATTCAAAATATATCTTGTTGAAAAGAATAAATTAAACAAAGGAACAATAGAATTCTACAAAAAAGATACTTGGAGAAAAATGAAATTTAGACAATATAGTTATGGTAAGAAAAGTATTGATACATTCTTAAATAAAATAAAAGAAACATTTGGAGAAAATCTATTAATCGGTTATGGAAATTGGAGTAGAGATACTCAAATGAAATTTTTTATGCCTACAATGAATAAGGGATTAAGGAAACTAATACATAAAAAATATGATACAATAACCATAAATGAATGTAATACAAGTAAAAAATGTTGTGATTGTCATAAAGATTTAGAGTATTACAAAGATAAAGAAGGTAAAAAGGTATTTCGTCTATTGGTTTGTTCTAACTGCGTGAGTTGCGAAAACAAAAAAATCGTATTTAGAACAAGAGACGCAAATTCCTCAATAAATATTTTGAAATTAACGAAATGTTGGATAGAGAAACAAACAAGACCAACAGAATTTCAAAATCCACAAGGATCGCCTGCGAGACAGGCTTTGCATATTTCGTCTTTCACTTCTTCGCCAACCAAAGAGAAGAAGAAAAAGTAAGACCATCAAAATTGATTTTACATTTTTGTATTTTTTTAGCGTCAAAGTCGGCGTTTTAAATGTCCAAAGGTGTAAAACAAATAGTATTATTATGACCACAAGTAGCAGTATAATCTAATTTTACCAACTGATTAGAATATGCTTCACTTATTAAGATACATTTTTTTTGGGAAAATATATCTTGAACTTGTTGATATGTATATCTTACAGGCATAGTTTATATTGTATTATATATTTATATTGTTTTGTAAATATATAATAAATTTAGGGGAAATCAAACTATGAGGAGGGGAGTTGTGCTAAGCAGAGCTTTATCTCACCCAAACTGGCAACATTATACTTAACAACCAAAGGCAAATCGTTCTCAAGATAGACTTCAATTTGTTGACATAGATTAGTACATTTAATAAAATATCCTAAATTTTTTAGAGAGAATTCCCCTTGTATCACTTTAGATGAATCTTGCTTCAAAGTAAAAGACATTGAGCCATCAGATTCAGCTCGATGAATTTCAGCAGAAGCAAATTGACCAGAACATTTAAAAATTAATTCATTTCCAACAGATTTTATTTCAAGTTTATCTGAAATACAAGTTAAATCACGAATAATTTTTTGAAAATCAGTAGAAGGTAAATTAATAATAGATGAAAAAGTAACAGCAGGATATTGTAATTCTTCGGGATCAGGTTCAATTAATCGTAATTTTTGTGTCTTACATTGTTTAATTTCATTATTCTCATATTTAAGTGTTAAATAAGAGACAATACCATCTACATAATCAGAATTTTCAATATAGATAGTTAATGTTTCTTCATTTTCAATAGTGTTAATTAACTTAAAAAGATGAAACATATTAACACCAATAATTATTTTATCTTTTTTACACTCATAAAATTCAAAATTTTGTGCTGCTAAAAATAAATGCACTAAAACAGTATGGGATTTATCCATATTAATAATTCTCATTCCATCTGGTTCGAATGTGATATTCGTTTCTAATAAAATATCTTTTAAAGCCGTCATTAATGTTCTAAATGGAGCAATTTGAACAGTCTTAATTGTTAGGACATTTACTTCAGTAGATGTTAAAAGTTGGTTGTTATTTGAAAATACAGACATTATAGTTAAATGTAATTTAAAATCTTTAAATACTTATGTATTTAAATATTTAAACGCAATTTTTTAAATTATAATTTATTTATAAATTAATTTATAATTTAACTTTTGGAACTCGCCTAGTTCCGCGACCATGCTTTGCTCTTGCTCTTTTGGCTAAAGTAAGTGCTTTTGATTTAGGTTTACATCCTTCTTCTAAAATATTATAATCAACAGCTGCAGCTTTACCGGATGTAATTGAACTTGCTAAACGAGCTACTCCCCAAGATTGAGCAGTTTGATTTGGTCTTGAACCAGAAGAATAATATGCTCCAGCACCTTTATTGATAATTTTTTCTAAAGCTAATTTTGAACAACCAGTTGCTTTGGCCAATTCATATGTAGCGCCAATTTTATTTACATGATACATTTTCTCTGCCTTGATTATGTGGTTTGATTTTTTTGACTTAAAAGAAGCGACTTTAGGCCTAGAATGATAAATTCCTTTCTTATAAAGACGACGAGATTTCATAAGCTGTTTGCCTTGTCGTTTTCTGTCTTTACGTGTTAGACGTTTTGGTAAATATCGTAAATTAATTTTCATATATTATATTTATATTTATATGTTAGATATTTGTCTAACATTTAACTCTGATACAGATATCATACCTTTCAGAATATTTACACTTTTTACAATTACTATGCTTTGTTGAACCACCAAATAAAAAAAGAGGTTTCCCTCATTTTTTATTTTTTTATTTAATTTTACTAATTTTTCTTAATTTACGTATTCCATACCTCAACCTCAACTACGTTAGTCTTTCGTTTGCTCTATATACTCTAAATTTACCTTTTTCAGATATATATCTTATTGTATCATCATCTTTTTGATTTTGATAACATGTAATACGAAAACTTATGTCTTCTATAGAACAATCTGGTAAATATGCACGAAGAATTCGCACTCTATCTTTTTTATCGCGACTTGCTTTACAGACCGTAGTTACTAACACATCATCATCTTTATTCCATTTCTGGTTTTGCATTTTCAGAGTTTTTATACTCAAATAACTTATTATTTACGTGTATTTCATCAAAATAAAGAAAAAGTATTTCAATTTTGCGTTTTAAATAGTGTTTTTACATTAACTAAAAATTTATAATCTGCATTTGCGAAACGAATTGTCTTAAGAAATGTAAAAAACACGTAAATATTATTTAAAATATTAAATATTTAAAAACATTTAATTACTAATTATAATGTCAGAACCTAAACGCACTGATTGTCTTTCGACTGTTGAGAAGCTTTATGAAAAGTATAAAGATAATGAATATATGTTACAAAGAATATATAATCATGTTCATGTTTATCTACCAAATACACTCGAAAATGAGTCTAAAAATCGTGAAAAAAGACAAAATCTTAATTCATATCTGTCTGAAGAACAACAAATATTTATGCAAGTTTTTTTGAGTAAAAATAACTATTATTATCTTTCTAACAATAACTTTTATTATGAATATAATGGTAAGGATTATTTTATAGTTAAGGAAGATGATATTATTCATAAACTTCTCTCCTCCATATCTAAAGATAGAACACTTTTACAATGGAAACACAAAACAAAAGCTAATATTATCAAACAAATTAAAGAAAGAAATTTATTTTCATCTATTCCTGAAACTGATACTATTCAAAATATTTTAAACGCACTTTATCCTACTTTCTTTTCATCTAAAAATTCTGCCAAATATTTTCTAACCATTATTGGTGACAATATATTAAAAAAAAATTCTGATTTAACATTTATGGTTAGCACTAAAATGCGACAATTTTTAGATGAATTAGAATCAGTTGCTATGTCTTCAATTGGTAATGGTAATATTTCTTATAAGTTTGTAACTAAATATCATGAGACTCATACTTTTAATAATTGTAGATTGATCCGAATGAATGAAAATTTTTCTAATGAATATTGGAGAGAATTACTCAAAAAAATTGGCTTAAATTTATTATGTGTTGCTGCTCATTACTCTAATAGACATAATAGCTCAGATAATTTTTTAAACACTAAATCTGATGAAGAACTTACTAATTATTCTTATACGCTTAAATACACAACTGAAAATGGATTAATTGATAAATTTATTGATCAATTTATTGAAAAAACTTCTGACGATTTTAGAGTTGAGTGGAAAAATTTACATTTTGTTTGGAAACAATTTCTCTCTAGTAACAATTTACCAAATGTTATTTTTTCTAGTAGTTTAAAAAATTTTTTGAAAGATAAAATTACATTTGATGAAGAAACTGACTCATTTATTGGTATTACTAGTAAATACTTACCTTTATATAAAGATTTTATACAATTTTGGAACGAAACTATTACTATTAATCATTCACCAGATTTTGAAAATGAAATTGAAGTTGAAGAAATTTGTTCTTTGTTTAAATTATGGAGTAAAAATAAAAGCGCTTTATCGGAAGAAAATATTATTAAAATTTTAAAACATTTTTTTGCATCTGAAATTGTTGAAGATAAATTTATATTAAATGTTATATCATCTATTTGGAATAAATCAAATGATATTGAAAATTCAATTTTATATATTAAAGAACAAATTAAAATTAACCATAAACTTTCACTAATTAGTTTTGATGATCTATATAGTTTTTACCATAAATATTGTACTAATAACTCTATCAAGTTTATTGTTAGTAAACGATATTTTGAAAAATATTTATATTATAAATTTTCTGAGTATATTGTGTATGAAAAATTTATTAAAGTTGAATGGGTTGATATTTAATTGTAATATTATATAAACTAATTTTTACTACTACTACTACTACTAATTTTATACACAAACTATTGCTTGAGTTGAGTGTTTCAAAACATCTTGCAATTATCTAAATTTTTATTTAATCTGAGTTACCAGCAATAAATTGAACATTATCGCCAGATGTTCCTACGCCGTTACCATGATATGAAGAAGGAGATAATGGACCTCCTTGAGCCATACCACCTTTCATCTTTTTACTTTTACGACCTTTATGAAATAACTTAAATTCGCCTTTTTTAGCAACATATCCTAATTTTTTAAGATGTTTAATTGTTTTTTTTCCAGAAGCATGCTTTTTTCTTGATACAATACGGCCATGTTTATTTTTCATTAGATTACTTTTTGTTAAACCGCCAGAGGTTTTTTTAGCAGTTCCATGCCATACTTGAGCGCGAGTTCCTGTTGTTTGCATTATAAAGTTAATTGAGAAAATATTTTTATAACGCAATTTAAAATCTATTTACTGGCGGTATTCCACTTCCGCCAGGCATGCCTTCCATTTTACCTAAATAATTTACATTTAATGGTTTACCTAAATAAAAGTTGCCGAATTGAGTTTTCCCCGATATTCTACTAATCCTATTTATTTTTTGTGAATTACCATCTAATTTTAACAGTTGTGATAATCTCATTTTATTTGATAAATTTGAAAAATTTGTATTTGATGTATGAATTAATTTATAGTTTTTTGGGTTTAGTTCAATACAATGAGCTAAATTACAATTTATTTTTAATATGTCTGCAACATAACTTCTCATTAGTATATATATATTATTTATTTTTAATAAAATTGATTTTAAAAATAGGTTAAAAGTAAAAGTACATATTATATTAACAATGAGCACTAACGAGTCTAATACTGATTTATTCTTTGATGTTCAACAAAAAACTGATAAGCAACATATCTTGGATAATCCAGATACATATATTGGTTCTGTCGAAAGTATCGATTCTGATATGTGGATTATGAGTGAAGATGGTGAGAAAATTGTTGAAAAAAATATTAATTATATTCCTGGTTTATTTAAGTTATTTGATGAAGGTATTGTTAATTGTCGTGATCATGTTGTGAGAATGAAGACTAAAGTTGATTCTAATGTTGAGAATGCATTGCCTGTTTCTCATATTGACATTAGTATTGAAGCAGATGGTTCTATTACAATGATTAATGATGGCAATGGGATTGATGTTGCTCAAAAAGATGGTGTTTGGATTCCTGAACTCGTATTTGGACATTTAAGAACTTCGACTAATTATAATAAAGATGAAAAAAAAATTGTTGGAGGCAAAAATGGGTTTGGCTTTAAACTTGTTTTGATTTGGTCTAGTTATGGTAGAATTGAAACCATTGATCATATTCGCGGATTGAAGTATATTCAAGAATATAAAAATAACTTGGATGAAATTTGTAAACCTTCCATTACCAAGTGTAAAAATAAACCATATACTAAAATTACTTTTAAACCTGATTTCGCAAGACTTGGTATTTCTGGCTTATACCCGGATATGGTATCATTGCTTAAGAAGCGTGTTTATGATATTGGTGCTATTACTGATAAAAATATTAAAGTCAAATATAATAATGAATTAATTCCTATCAAGAATTTTGAGCAATATATCAACATGTATATTGGTGACAAAGCTACAGCACCTAGAGTGTATGAAAATAGTCCTGAAGGACGATGGGAATATGCTGTTGCTCTTACACCATCAGACGAATTTGTCCAAATTTCATTTGTTAATGGTATTCACACATCTAAGGGTGGAAAGCATGTTGAATATATTTTGAACCAAATTGTTAGAAAATTAGTTGATTTTATCGAAAAGAAAAAGAAGACCAAAGTCAATCCTAACACAATTAAGGAACAACTAATTTTATTCTTAAGATGTGATATTGAAAATCCAGCATTTGATAGTCAAACGAAGGATTATATGAATACACCTTCATCTAAGTTCGGCTCTAAATGTGAAGTCAGTGATAAGTTTATTGAAAAGGTAGCAAAAATGGGTGTTATGGATGCTGCTTTACAATTAACTGAAGTTAAAGAAACTAAAGTTGCTAAAAAGAGTGATGGAACTAAGACTAAATCTGTTAGAGGTATTCCTAAGCTAACTGATGCTAATTGGGCTGGAACTGAAAAGTCTAAGGATTGTATGCTTATTCTTTGTGAGGGAGATTCAGCTAAAGCAGGTATTCTTTCTGGATTATCATCAGAAGATCGCAATATTGTCGGAGTATATCCTCTAAAAGGAAAGTTACTTAATGTTCGCGGTGAACCAATAAAAAAGATTGCTGATAATAAAGAAATTTCTGAAATCAAGCAGATTCTTGGTCTTGTAACCGGAAAGAAATATTTAAATTTAGAAGATATCAATAAGAACTTAAGATATGGAAAGGTTTTGTTTATGACTGATCAAGATTTAGATGGTAGTCATATTAAAGGTCTTGGCATCAATTTATTTTCATGTGAATGGCATACACTTTCGCAAATTCCAGGATTTATTGGATTTATGAATACTCCAATCTTGAAAGCAAAGAAAGGAACTAATGAATTACATTTCTACAATGAAGGAGAATTTGAAGAATGGAAAGAGCAACATGATGTTAAGTCTTGGACTATTAAATATTACAAAGGTTTAGGAACAAGCACTGGTAAGGAATTCAGAGAATATTTTGAGAATAAAAAAATTGTTGAATTTCAATTTAGCGGTAAAGAATCTGACGACGCAATTGATATGGTATTTAACAAAAAAAGAGCTGATGATAGAAAAGATTGGTTAAAAATTTACAACAGAGATGCTTACCTTGATACTAGCAAGAAAAATGTATCTTATGAAGAATTTATCAATCGTGAATTAATTCACTTCTCTAAATATGATTGTGATAGAAGTATTCCTAATCTTATGGATGGTCTTAAGATTTCTCAAAGGAAAATTGTGTTTGCTGCTTTTAAACGCAATTTAAAGACTGAAATTAAAGTAGCACAATTTAGTGGTTATGTTTCTGAGCATTCTGGCTATCATCATGGTGAAGCAAGTTTAAATGCCGCTATCGTAGGAATGGCTCAAAATTTTGTTGGGTCAAATAATGTAAATTTGTTTGTTCCTAATGGACAATTTGGCACCAGATTACAAGGTGGAAAGGACAGCGCATCTGAAAGATATATCTTTACCTTACTGAATACAATTACTAGAAATATCTTTCAACAAACAGATGATAATGTTCTTAAATATTTAAATGATGACGGATTGTCTGTTGAACCAATGTATTATGCTCCAATTATTCCAATGATTCTTGTCAATGGATCTAAGGGTATTGGAACTGGTTTCAGCACTGATGTCATGTGTTATAATCCATTACAAATTATTGATTATTTACAAAATAAGTTAAGATATATTCAACCTAACGTAAATGTGATTGAAGACAATATTGACTTTATTCCTTATTATGAAGGGTTTAAAGGTCAGATTACTAAATTATCTGATGATCAATTCTTGATTAGAGGAACATATGAAAAACTAGGTGTTGATAAAATTAGAGTTATTGAATTGCCAGTTGGATTTTGGACTGAAGACTTTAAAGAATTAATTGAATATTGGTGTAATCCAGGAGAAGATAAAGATAAAAATAAAATTCAAGCCATTATCAAAGATTACGAAGATATGAGTAAAGATACAAATGTTGATTTTACTATTACATTTGTTAAGGGTAAATTAGAAGAATTAGAAAAATCTAAGGGTGAACATGGATGTAATGGTCTTGAGAAATTGTTGAAGCTTTATACGACAAATAGAACAACTAACATGCATCTATTTGATGCTAATGATAGATTACAAAAGTTTGATAAAGTATCTGATATTATTGATTCTTATTACGATGTGAGATTGAAATTGTATCAGAGTAGAAAAGATTATATGATTGAAAGTTTGGAACGTGAATTGATGTTGCTTACCAATAAGGCTAAATATATTAAAGAAAATCTTGATGGAACTATTGATTTGCGTAAGAAGAAGAAGGATCAAGTTATAGAAATGTTACAAACTAAAGGATATGATATGATTGATAATGAGGCAAATTATCACTATTTGACTAAGATGCCTATGGATTCAGTTACTGAAGAAAATGTTGATAAACTAAATAAGGAACATCATGATAAGGAAACTGAATTAGAAATTGTTAAGTCTACATCTATTAATAAGATGTGGTTGAATGAATTAGAAACTTTAAAAGAGCAATACATTGAATATAAAGAAGAGCGAACTAGACTAATGAATGGCGATGATTCTAAACTAAAGAAAAAGGTTGTATCTAAAACCAATGTAAAGAAGGTTGTAAAGAAACAAACATTATCGGTTGAAGATGATTAAATTATAAAATTTAGAACTTAAATATATATTTTTTATGTAATATATATTCAAATACTTAATATAAAGCCAACACTCATTTGGTTTCAGGATTGCTATAAAACATTCGATCTTATTTTGTTGACAAATCCTTTTCCTTATGCTAAATAACTTTTTGATTCTATAGCTAGAGAGATAATAAAGGAATTCACATTTAAAACCAACCTTTAAATTCAAGTTGTCTGTCAGTATTTGATGATTGAACAGGATGAGCAATTGGGATTACTAATGTACTAACATCGTCCATATATTTCATATATCCTTGAGCCTCACTATATACTTGTTGTATACAATAATTTAATACAATCTTATTAAGCTCTTCAATTTGTTGTGGAATATTAGATGGTTGATTTGCTGAATATTGTAAGAAAACGCTTCTCATTACAATTTTAATAGAATCACTATCTTGAGGACTAATAAGATATTGTCCATTTGATCTATTATAAACACCAGCTCTTATTCCATTTTGAATTATTTGAATATTCTCTTGAGAGAAAAAAACTTGCGATAAAGAAGTTTCGGTCCATAGACCTTCAGTTGCATTCCTAAATGTTACACACTGGTTAGCAGGTATTTTATCATACATTTTAAATAATGCTGAAGTATTTGGCGATTTTATGTTTACACGACCATTATTTACTTTATTCATTTTATAAAATAAGCAAATAGAAAAAATTATATCTATTTATTTTATATGGAAGGTTTTCAAAAATTTACTCTTTTCGCTGCAATAATTATATTAATAATTGCACTTATTATTATAGGAATTTTTCTTTCATCGTCTACTAATACTAATTGGCCACCAATGACACCTGATTGTCCTGATTATTGGACAATGGAACAGGATGTTTCAGGAAAAAATACAACTTGTGTTAATATAAAAGATTTAGGAACATGTCCTCCTCAAAGTGGTAATAAACATTTAACAATGGATTTTAATGGCTCTGAGTTTACAGGATCTAATGGCAGATGTGCTAAATACACGTGGGCTAAGAAGTGCGGAGTATCATGGGATGGAATTACTTATGGTGTTAATAATCCTTGTCAATCGTCGTCTTAATTACACTGATAAATCTTCAAGCGTGTAAATAATCATTATAAATATAATTTAATTATTATATACAAAATGAAACAAAAATCATATTTACCTAATGATATTATTAAACTTATTAGATAATTTTTACATGTTAATAAGGTTGATTTTACAAATAAAACTTTTTACAATTTACATCATCATAATATTATATGAAAAATGAAAAAGAGAAGTTTTTTACAATTTTTATCTAAACGTGATTTGTGTAGAAATCTACATAAAAAGAATGTTTTTAAATATATAAAATGGAATATAAAATGGAAGAATTAAATATTAATAAAATTCTAAATAGAGAGCAACAAGAAAAAGACATTAAAAATATTCTCAAAGAATTTGAATTTAATAAAAATAACTTATTATTTAAAAAAGGTATTTATGTTTATGGAGATCCTGGAACTGGTAAAACTACCTTTGTTACTAATATTCTTAAAGATTTGAATTATGATATAATTAAATATGATGCTGGCGATATTAGAAATACGGCAGTAATTGAAGATATCACAAAACATAATATGTCAGATAAAAATATTATGAGTTTATTTAATAAAAAGGTTAAAAAAATTGCGATTATAATGGATGAAATAGATGGAATGAATAATGGTGATAAAGGTGGTATAAATTCTCTTATTAAACTTATTCGTCCGAAAAAAACAAAAAAACAAAAATTAGAAGAAGTTACAATGACACCTATTATATGTATTGGCAATTATCGTATTGATAAAAAAATTAAAGAATTAATGAAGGTTTGTAATAGTATTGAGCTTAAAACTCCTACTCAATCTGAAGTTTCTAATATTATCAACAAATTAATGCCTTATATTGATAGTCAAATTCAAACCAAACTTATTTCTTATATTCAAGGCGACCTTAGAAAACTTAATAATATGTATAATTTAAATAAAAATAAACCTCAGCTTTTTACATGTCAAAACTTAGAAGAAATTTTTCAAATTAAATCTTATAATGATGATACTAAAAAAATTACAAATAAACTATTAAATGAATATTTACATATTAATGAACATAATAATATTATGAATGAAACTGACCGTACAAGTGTTGGTTTATTATGGCATGAAAATATTATTGATGTTATTGAAAACCTTGATAAAAAGCAATCAATACCTTTTTATATTTCACAGCTTGACAATATATGTTTTGCTGATTATATTGACAGAATTACATTTCAAAAACAAATATGGCAGTTTAATGAAATGAGTTCGCTAATTAAAACATTTAAAAATAATAAACTATATCACGATACTTTTAAAAACAAAAATAAATGTAATTCATCTGAAATTAGATTTACTAAAGTTTTAACAAAATATTCAACCGAATATAATAATTCGCTTTTTATACAAAAATTATGTCAAAAACTAGGAATGGATAAAAAGGATTTGTTTGGATTTTTTATTGAACTTAGCAATAATCATGAAAATTCTGAAATTATTAGTATTCTTGAAAATTCTGAAATTAGTAAGTTAGATATTAATCGTATTTATAGGTATATCGAAAAATATATTAAAGAAAATGCTACTGGAACTGCTGATAAGGAAGTTGATGATGATGATTGCGATTGTGATGAATTGGAATAATAAGTTTTTGTGTAAAAATCCGCTAAAGCAATAACATCAATAAAATAAGTTTTAGAATTTAAACTATAGAAAATTTTATAGTTTAAATTTATATTTTTTATCTTACTTCAACAGACTCAAACTTTTTATTATTTGAATGCTTCATTTCAAATAATCTTACGTTTCTCTTTTCTTCCCAATTAGAAATTGTTTGATCGTCAATTTTACATTGTAAATGGTTACCATAATGTTGAGGAGAAGTATAAAATAGAGTATTTGATCCATTTGCACTTGTGCATTCTCCTGTTGCTAACAGGACCTTAAAAAATAAATCTTCGTCACATGAACCTACTATATAATTTAGATATTCTCCTGTCTCAGCATCCCTAATACGATTACCTGATATACCGGAAGTATAAACCTCAATTTTTTTGTTATAACTTCTTCCATCCTTTTTAAAAGCTTCTCTGTAAATAACATTATATCCTTTATCCATACGCTTTGTTTTTTCAAACATTTTATTTACATCATGAACATCATCATCATTATTAGGGTCTACTGAATCCCAAAAATCGTCTTGATACATTATATCTTTATAATATATACTATATATATATCTTTAAACCATTTTATGTAATATTTATTGTTTGACAATTATTACCTAGTTCTATTTTTTTTCATCCTTACGTTTTTCTATGTGCCCTTTAATTAATTGTGTAATTTTATTATTAAGATATGATAGTTGATCTTTTAAGTGATTATTCTCAAACATTAATTGTTGTATTAACATCTTTTGATCATTTATTTGTTTTTCAATCATTTCTGGATTGTTCATTATTGTTATTTTAGTGATTAAATTTTCATAATCTGCTTGCTGTTTCATTAATTCTTGCATCTTATTCTCTCGGTCTATTTTAATTTCGGCCAATTGTTTTTTAACATCAGGTTTATGATCTGGCTTACCTGGATCATATTTATCTAATAAAGCATCTATATCTTCCATAAAAAATTTTAAAATATCTGGCTCTAAAACTAAATCCTTCGGAAATAATGATGTTTCATGAACATATGGATTAGGATTTTGTTTTAATAATTCTTTTTTATCAAATGAGTTATGATTATGAGAAAATACCAAGATAGATTTTATTGATTCTAATTGAATAAAAGGAACTGTATATTCTTTTAAAAATTTTCTCTCTTCTGCTACAGAAGATTCTTCATCAAATTTTGTTTCTTTTAGTAACTCTTTTTTAAAAGCAAATGTTGCTGCGGTTGCGTGATTTGGGCCATACGGACCAAATTGTAATATTTTATTTATATGTTTAAAATAAATACACACAGCACTTGAACCTGCACACAAAGCTTTGCTTCCACGTAATTTTTCTACAGCATGTTTTACTCTATCAGGAGGGTAATAATCATCATCATCCATATAAACAATAATATCACCTGTCGCCTTTTCATTTGATAAATTTCTTTTTTTACCAAGTGACATTTTTTCATCATACTTAAAATATTTTACATAAGGTAAATGAGCTACTAGATCTTCAATTTTATCTGTTCCATCATCTATAATAATCCATTCCATTTTATCTCTTGGATATGTTTGATTTTCAAAACATTTTATTATTATAGGAATAAAAGGACGTCTATTAAATGTTGGAGTGCATACACTTACAAAAGGATGTTTTGACAATTTTTTATCTTTACCCATTTAAATTACTTAAATAAATATTATTTAAGTAATATTAAACCAATATTATTTTTATATAATTTTCATTATATAAAAATTGTTAAGACCATCTCGCTGGTCGAGCCTTTGGGCGTTTGTAAAACGTATTTCCTTAAGAAATGTAAAAAGTTATAACATGGTGATTACTCATCTAATAACATTAATGCCATTGCTGAGTAATTATGTAAATCAATTAATGTGTCTCTAATTCCTTCATCATTTATTAAATTTACACCATTTTTTGTTATAGACATATAACGCTGTAATTTATCTTCTATTCTCATTAAGACACCTATAACTCCATATTTGGAAAATGCGTCACCATAATCCATATTTTTTTTAGCAAATAATTCTAATGCATCATTTTGAATTTTTTTCATCTGTTCTACCCTATTCATGTTTATAATAAATATTTTTAAATATATTTAAATCGTTTTCCTATTTAATTTTCTATGTTTTCTTGTGTTTTTTGTATGTTTTTTATTTCTTCTTGATTTACTTCTTGATTTACTTCTTGATTTACTTTTTGATTTACCCCCTGTTTTCTTTATAGTTTTATATAAATCTGTTGGGTTCCCTGGTTCTTCTAAACCATATGACATTATTTTTTGATGTATTTCAATCGGCAATTTTGTATTTTGCGTGGCTAAACTAACATCTCTTGTAAAATTAATATTTTTTTCTTCATTTGCTAATCTATTTTCATCCAATTCATCCATATAGTCTTGTGCTTCTCCTAAAATTTCATCATCAATCCAATAATCATGATGAACACCCTCTTCAACTAAATCTTGTTCTCTATTTTTAATAACTATTTGTAACATATTTTTAAGTTGTCTTAATGTTGTTACTTCATTTATATCATTTGGTTTAGGATATGTATTTTGTCTAATAAACTCTATTATTTTAGTTTTTGGTGTATAGTTACTCATATATAAAATGTAAGATAAATATTTACAAATTTACATATATTTTCCTATTTTTTTTAATTGTTTTGTTATATCACCGCCACCTTTTTGACCAAATATTAAATTATATAATAATCCATGTTTTTCTTTATAAACAGCAGGACATTTTTTTATTGCTTGGTCATAACTTACTGATTTTGATAAATTTGTTTCTTTAACAGGATTAAAAATATCTATTCCTATTATTCCAAAATATATTAATACAAGAATTAGAAATGAAAATATTCCAGGAATAGTTCCTAAATTTGAAAATGCTAATAATACAACAGCTATGCTAATTATAGATACAATTGTTAATTTATAATGTTTTAAGGTTTCTTTTATTATTGATAGAGATGATATTTGTTTACCATTCATTATAGCTTTCATTAATAATGTTGAAATTATTGAATTATGAAAAAATATCATTGATAAAATAAAAAGAATAGGAAAACCTAATATAAGTATAAAACTAAATATTATTGTTAATAATACTCCAAAATACCAATTTGATGGGCTAAAGCTAAAAAAAAGTGTAACATTTTTCCATTCTGGTTTTCCAGCGCCTGTATCATTTGTATTTGTTTTAAAGAACCATGACATATTAGCAAACCATAAATATATTAAATAAAAAATATTTATAAAAATTCCAAAAATATATAAAAACCCACAAATAATTGGTCCAATCCCAATTATAATTGGTTCAATAAATGTATTGTTCATTAAATTCATAATAATGTTAATTGCTGAATAATTAAATTGTATTATGGATTCAAAAATTGAAATAAAATAATTTGCTAAAAAGTTAGATGAAGGTTTCTCTTTATAATTTTTAAATATTTCAATAAGTGTATTTTTAGAATTTATATCGTAAGGTATTTCTATTTTCATAGACATTTCAGGATCAGTAAATGTTGTAAAAATGTTTGTTTGTATTGGACTTGGATTAATTGTTGGCTGAGCATCAGTATAAGGAGCGCAATTCGGTTCAGTTGGTAAAATATTAGATTGTGCTATTTTACACATAAATAATATTAAGGAACTACCTGAAAAATAAAAAAAAATTATCACAATCACGATGAACAAGTCAAAAATAAATTTTAATACTTTAGAACTATATTTTTCTGTTGAATTGGAAGATGAATTTTCTTTTTTTTCATCTATAATACTTGTATCATTAGAATCTGACATTACTTATATTTAATTGATATAAAAAATTTAATATCAATTTATTATATGAAATTTAATATGTTTTTACCACTAATTGCGTTAATTTTATTATTTATTATTTTCAATATGATTAATTATTTAGTTAAAGAAAATTATATTGTTGAATGTTTTACAGATGGAGCTATTCAAGAAAGTTCCAAAACTAGCCGTACTGTTAATTTGCCCTTAAATACAACGTATAGTTGTAAAAATTTTTGTGGTCCTAATTCTCGATGTGCCATAACTGGCCAACAGTGTTTTACTGATATTGATTGCCCAGGTTGTAACCCATATTCACCACCACTCCCTAAAACAAAAGATTGTATTCCTGGTAATAATGATGCTGGAAAATTAACATCAGGAGTAAATCCTACTTATTCCCCATTAACAAGTGGTTATGGAACTAAAGAGCGTATAATTACAAAAGATTTGTATGCTAAACCATCACATCCGAACTTTGGTTCTAATACTTGGGGTGAATCATTTAATGAAGGACAAGAACTATATAATAAGCGTTATAAGCCTAATCAACTACAATTTATGCCGAATTATCCTCCTATGTATAGTATAACTGGTGAATTTATAGGTGATGGTCCTTTACCATCTAATTATTAAGTCTTGTGAATTGCTACTTCTTTAGCTATATTTCTTATTATTTTGTCTTGTTTTTCTATATCATTATTTCCTGAACCACCCATAGCTTCTATTACTAATTTACTATAATGATCTGAATATTTCGAATCACTATAATTACACCCTGGATGCAACTCTTTGTATTTTGGTAAAAGCTTTTCATTTTTGTATGCTACATTTTTAATAGCTTTACGCAGTCGTTGTTTTTCATCATTATCTTTTTCCCATTTATCTTCATCTTTGATGTAAATAACTTCGCGTTTTTTGTCAGCGCAATGAACAGGTCGTTTATGCACATCTAATGCTTTTAGGTTTTTGACAATAATATTTGATATTCCTTCTACAAAGCCAAGTTTTCCGACATCCTCTAAATCTGATAATTGTAGCTGGAGGGAATCTACAAAATCTGTAATATTCATGGCATCTTTACATGTTTCGTTTAAAAACATATTTAGATTAAATGTTTTATTATTATTATTATTAGAATTAATCATAGTGTTATTATTAGTAACCTTATTCATTTCTACAAGCTTGTTAGTTAATTCTTGATTCTGTTTTTGTGTTTCATTATTTAATGATATTAGTTCTTGATTTTGTTTTACAACCTCTAAAACAAGGTTAGTTAATACTTTTAAATCTCCTTCATTCTTGTAGTAGTGTTCAAAAACGGCGTTTTTTTGGCAGTTTTCTGCTCTTTTATGACGCGATAATCCTGACTTATGTTTATATATATTTCCACATTCGCATTTATATATTGACGATAAATCATAAGGCGTTTTTGTGTTATCATTTGTATCATTTTTGTTATCATTTTCATTTTTTTTGTGTTTTGGTCTCAAAATATGTCTAGACCAATCACTTTTTTTACAGCATTTAAAATTACAAAATTCGCATATAAAAAATATGGCGTTTTTTAGGCGTTTTTTATTACCATCCATTTATCTATAATGATAATAAAAAACGCCTAAATAGTTTTTATATTAAAATATAAAAAAAAAATTATCATCACAAAATGAAAATTATTTTTTTTGTAACCACATGATAATTTTTCATTATGGTCACAATTCACGCATTTTTCATAAAATATCTAGGCTTTTGAAAATTGGACATTTTTTTTGTCCATTTTTAAAAAGCTAAAACACTTTTCATTTTTTGAAATCAGTATTTTTCTCTACATGTGTAGGAAACTTTTTTAACCTTTTTTTTCAAAAAACAAGAAATTCCCTTCATGCTCTAGAGGGAGTAGTATCTCGTCTTTAAGTGGTAAAAATAATATATATTAAAAAACTTATTTAAAAAATATATTATTAAGTTGCATATAATAAACCAGCATTTCCACCAACAAATATCACCATATTTACTCTCTCTTCAATTAAATACATATTGAAGTTATAATCATAAATTCTCCATGTTGGCTTGTTTATTCCTACAATATCACCTGTATTTGGATCACAAATTGTTAACACTTGAGCATATGGATCTGCTGGTGGTGTTATTGTATTAAATTCCAATTGAACATTTGTAAATCTACTCATATTCATTGCGCCTGATGGTTGGACTTTTAATGGGTCTGTATCTAAACAGAAATTATAACAATACAATCCTGGTGGTGCGAATCCATGTGTTCTTGTATATTTTTCTACAAAATTATATACACCAGCTGGTAAAGTATTCTCCCTATATTGACCATCTAATAAAATACCCATTGCTATTAAAATTTCTTTTAAATTTTGTGGATTATAAACTCCTGTTGTGTATAAACCTGATAATGTACCATCAGGATTTAAACCAGGACCTAAAAATGGTTGAATAGGTGGAGGCCCGGTATTTGGATTTGGATAATTTCCTGCTGTTGGGGCAAATGTTACATCTTGTGGCATATAATCATAAGGCCAATTTGTGTAATTTGACCATTGATTTCTTAAATTAACATCACTACGTTGGAAATAAAACATCCAACTTATAACCATACCCAATGAATCCAAATCAATCTTATTTGACCCAGTAACATTATAGTAAGGTTTTTCATAAATTTGTCTAATCAAGTATTTTTGTTCATTTTTCGCAAAAATTGTAGATTCATCATCTGAGAGAAAAGCATAAGTACAATTTAAATGTATATCAGCAAACCAATTGGTTCTGGTATCTACATATGATGTAGGACCTAACTCTACATCTGGCGGAGTTTGTAAAAATCTGTAAAATTGCATATAGAATTGATTGAAATTTGGAGCAACAACCGGATAATTATTTACATAATCCTTTACATCACGAATTGTAAACCATTCATTTATTGGTCTAAATGAAACATTTATCCATAATTCATTATATTGAAGAGCAACCAATGGAAATGCTTGAGTAGGGAGAAGACTAAACCATGAACCTAGTGGAATATATAAAGTTCGGCCCATAATTGAGGGCTGAGCTCCAGCAGGACTAGTTGTATAAAACGTGTTTGGATAAGCATTTACACGAGCTCCGGAATTTGCCGGATCATTTAATTCGGAAACATTACCAATCATATCATTAAATAAATTTAATTTTTGTTTACTAAAATCCCTCCTAGCTGAATTAAGAATATATTGTCCTGAATATTGCTGTAATTGTTGATTACCACAATTAATTGTAATTTTACTTATTATTTGAGCACCTAAATTTTGTATCCAAGCAAAATTATATGGTGCCCAATCTGTGTATATAGTTGTTCCATCTGATTGTGTAACCGCTTGTGGTGGCATAATTGGAGACCAAATATTTGGTAATGTTATACATATATAGCAATCCATAAGTAAATCTGCATATCGTTTTACTTTAAATGTAAAAGTGCTTTCGGTTGTTAAACTTAATGTAGGAGTACCTTCATAATCAAGTCTAAAATTTTGTTTTCCATAATTTGTATACTTTTTATAAGTACATTTAAAAAAAGATTTTTCTGGGTTTGAATTTAAAATTACATTTTGATTTCCTTGCGATATTAATTGCATTAATCCTCCAGCCATATTTAGTATATAATAGTATTTTTTTTTAATTCTTTATTTCATCATAATATAATTTAATGATTCTTTATTTTCTTTATTTTCTTTATTTTCTTTATTTTCAATTCTTTTGTACAACATTTCACGAAACGTAGTGCCTTTGGAACACCGATTTTATATAGTAAAAATTATATAAAAATAATTTATTAATATTACCTTAATGAATAACGAAGAACACATTAAGGAATTAAATTGTGAAATTTCTAAATCAAAAGGAAAAATTAAAAATAATATAATATATTAATAATGTCAATCATCGAAACAACAACCGGTTATTTAAGCGCTATTAAAAATATGGATACAGATTTATTGAGTAATATAATAATCATATTTATCGGTATAATTTTAATTATTTTTATAGGATATATGATTTATCTAAGAAGACTTGAAAATTCTACATGCGATTATATGAATTCGTTATATCCAAGTGTTGATGGCAATTTAAGACCAATTACTTCTAACGACCCAGATTGTAGTGGTAATTTGTTTGATTATTATATTAAAACTGCTTATAATGCTTGTAGTGGTGGTTCATATAAAAACGACTTTGTTAATATATGTAACCTTAAAGCAGTTATTAAACAAGGCGTTAGATGTTTAGATTTTGAAGTTTATTCGGTTAATGATCAACCTGTTGTTGCTACAAGCACTTCAGATAGTTATTATGTTAAGGAAACATTTAATTCAGTTAATTTTGGTTCTGTTATGGATACAATAAGAAATTATGCTTTTTCTGGTTCAACATGTCCTAATCCAACTGACCCCATTATTATTCATTTAAGATGTAAAAGTAATAATCAAAATATGTATTCTAAATTAGCAGATATATTCAAATCCAATAATGATATTATGCTTGGTATGAAGTATAGTTTCGAAATTGCAGGAAAAAATTTAGGAAATGTTCCTTTAATGTCACTACAAAATAAAGTTATTTTAGTAATGGATAGAAGTAATCCTGCATTTATTGAAAATGAAAATTTATTAGAATATGTTAATTTGGCAAGTAATTCTGTATTTATGAGAGAATATAATTACTATAATGTTAAAAATACTCCTGATGTTAATGAATTAACTGATTTTAATAGACGTGGAATGACTATAGTCACTCCTGATAATGAAACAAATCCTGCTAATCCTAGCGGTTTGGTTTGTAGAGCTAGTGGTTGTCAAATGGTAGCAATGAGATATCAATTTGTTGATAATAATCTTACGGAAAATGCTTTATTTTTTGATAGAGCAGGTTATGCCTTTGTACTTAAGCCTGCTGATTTAAGATATCAACCTGTTAAAGTTCCGGCTCCAACACCACAAAACCCAGACTATTCTTATGCTACTAGAAATTCATCAACCGATTACTATAGTTTTAATTTTTAGCATAACCATTCAACAATATTAGCATGATACATCAAATATTATCTTTTACACTATTTCAAATAAAAAAGAAATGGAAAAGCAAACAATCTGTTTATTTTACAGAATGTAATACTTTCAACCACTCAAATTTAGGATAATTTTGTCTCATTTTTCTTTTCGGTCGTTGTAATTTATTATATTATTCAATTTTATTTTAATCGAATAATATAGGAATGTCTAAAAATAAAAATCTATGTAAAAATTTATCATTTTCTGATTGTGAATTAGCAATATTACGTATGGCAGTAGATGAAGCTGAAGATAAAATGGGTAGGCGTGTAGTTAATTCAGATGATGTTCAAAAAATTATAGATATAGTTGAAGAATTTATCAGACATAAGAAATTGATTTGTTATGGTGGAACTGCTATTAATAATATATTACCTGAAGAAGATAGATTTTATAACAAAGAAGTTGAAGTTCCTGACTATGATTTCTTCTCTCAAAATGCTTTAAGTGATGCAAAAGAACTAGCAGACATTTATTATAAAAAGGGGTTTTTAGATGTAGAAGCAAAATCTGGACAACATCATGGAACATATAAAGTTTTTGTAAATTATATGGCTGTCGCGGATATTACTCATATGCCAAAAGAAATATATAATATTCTTAAAAGAGATGCTATAAGTGTTGATGGATTATTATATGCTCCTCCTAATTTTTTAAGAATGTCTATGTATCTTGAATTATCTAGACCAGCAGGCGATATTAGCAGATGGGAAAAAGTATTGAAAAGATTATCACTTTTAAATAAGAATTATCCAATAACAGATATTAATTGTAACGAGGTTAACTTTCAACGTGAAATGGAAAATAGAGAGAATGAAGATAAAATTTATGACACTACTAAAAACGCCTTAATAAATCAAGGTGTAGTATTTTTTGGTGGTTTTGCTAACACTCTTTATTCTCAATATATGCCAAAAAATTTAAAAAAAAAACTAGAAAATATTGCTGATTTTGATGTTTTATCTAACAATCCTGAAAAAACTGCTGATATTATCAAAGAACGATTACATGATAATGGTGTAAAAAATGTAAAAATAATAAAACAAGATGCAGTTGGAGAGATTGTTCCTGAACATTATGAAGTTAAAATAGGCAAAGATAGCATTCTTTTTATTTATAAACCCATTGGATGTCATAGTTATAATATTTTAATGATGAATGGTAAAAAAGTTAAAGTAGCAACGATAGATACTATGTTAAGTTTTTATTTAGCATTTTTATATGCTAATAAAGATTATTACAAACAATTTATTGATAGAATACTTTGTATGTCAAAATTTCTTTTTGATGTTCAACAAAAAAATAGATTATCACAAAAAGGTTTACTAAAACGTTTTAGTATCACATGTTATGGACATCAAGAAACAGTAGAAGAAATCAAAGCAGAAAAAGCAAAAAAATATAAAGAATTCAAACAATCTAATAATAAAAAAATGTTTGAAGAATGGTTTTTAAATTATAAACCAGATGATATAAAAATACATAAACAAAAAAACAAGCCTACCAATAAAAAGAAAAAAAATAAAAGTAATAAAATAGGGTTTTTAAATCTATATAACAATAATTCAAAAACTCGAAAAAATAAAAAAGATATTTATTAAATATCATGTGGTTTTTGATTCATTGTACAGAATCCACCTTCGCAATCATAATCACTTTGTTGACTTTTTTTATTTTGATAAAATTTAAAAATAAATATACCAATAATAATAATTAATATTACAGCTCCAATGTAAATATACATTGTGTAATCATTACTTACTATGTCATTAACATTGTCAATAACTTGGTTTAAATTAGGTACATCTAAAGAAAACCCCGAATCTGTTATGTCAATAGAATCCATTTATTAAATTATTATTTTACAAATAAATAATAATTTAAACTTATAAACAATAAGTTTCTAAAATTATACTAAATGTTTCAAAAATAATTTTTGTAATTATTTTAAAAATTAAAGTATTCTTAAATTCTTTTAGAACATATTTTTTTAAATAAATAAATAGATAAAATGTATTTACTAATATATATTCTAATAAAATTTTTATATTATAAGTAAATTTATTTAAAACACTCCAGTCATTTACAAAACTACACATAGAAGTATTGCTTTTTTTTATAAAAAAACTATGAATATCTAGTAGTCCAGTTAATATTCTATGAAAATTTGTTTTTTCATTTTTAATGTTAAAAGCATAAATAATTTTATCATAACCAAACAACTCCATATGTAAAATTTTTCTATCATGTTGTTTATTAAAAATATAAGCATTTATTCCATCAAAATATTTTTTTTTATAAAGCATATTATTATCAATTAAAAATGGAATATAACATGATTTAATTATTGTATTTATTATGTCATCTATATTTTTATAATTACATTTTACAATTTTTTTCCGTTTTTTAATATCATAATAACAAATAAATAATTTATTTTTCAGTTTTGAACATATATCATCTGGAATCCTTTCTTGTAAAAGTATTTTAAGTGATTTTATGGTGCTTAATGTATGTTTTGTCTTAAATTCGTGATTTGCTATTTCATATAATTTAGGCATTAAATCGAGTGAGTCAATATAATATAATAATGCAACTACAGACCCTATACTACATCCTGAAATTCTTTCTATTTTAATATAATTTCTTCTCTCCATTTCTTTTAAAAAATAGATGGCGCCAACAAGATAACTTCCATTAAATGCTCCTCCATCTAAAACTAAATCCAAATGTTGTAACTTCTTTTCTTCTTCTGGTAAATTTTGTATTAATCTATTTACATATTCATCAATCATCATATAATAACTTATAAAATCAAATTGATTAATATAACGAAAAATTATAGCTTCTTATTTTTCAAGGGCCTAAAAAGTTCCGAAATAAGATGTAGTTTTTGTCAGTAAATGGAATAATAATCCAAATAAAATACTAATCAAGATATATCCATTTATATTATAATTTCCATCATTCGAAAATAAAAAGGGAACGTATGTATAAAAAAAACGTTTAAAAAATGGCAATTGAAATAAAAAATATAAAACAGCTAATAATATAGGTGTTTGAATTTCATTATACATATCATCTAGCGAATCATTCGTCTGTTTTCCTTTATAATAATTGTTTACCATATCAGATGTTTGTTCATAATTTTTAATATAATCTTCATGTTGAGCTGGTGGTGGTGGAACATAATTTGGCATTACTTGTGGATCAGCACTTATTCCATTTGTTGTCATAGGTATATCTCTTGATGGAAGCTGTGTTGCCCCTGCCAATGTAGCCTGTTGTAAACCACTAACAATTTGATTAATTGTACTTTGATCTAAAGACATACCTGGTGCTCCAGGTTGTTGTGATGTAATCTGTTGTTTTTCTTGTGCTGTTATAGTAAGATTATTAGTAACATTTCCTCCGCCAAGAGGATCAGTTGGTAAATCTAAAATACTAGTTGCATCGCTCATAATTATTGTAAAGAATGATTGATTATAATAATTACGCAAAATTTTATTCAAATGTAATTGTTTTAACATTTAATGAGCATTTTGTAGCAACTGGCACAAATTTAACACAATTACCTTTATTTTCGTAAATTTTTTCCTTAAATTCATCTAAAGGTGGAGCATGAAAAGATAGACAATTATTACCTTTACATACTTTTCTAAATAGAGATGCTAAACCAAAACCTAGTAATATAGACATTATTATTTTACCTCTTTCACTATGAACAAATTTGCCAAGGTGTAATGACATTTATATTATTATAATATAAATATTATATCATAATAAATATTTCTAAGCTTGTATTGGAATTGTTGAAATCATATTTTTATCCTTGGGACATTCTATATTTTCTTCTTCAAAATAGAAACAATTGTTTGCTTTATCTTTAAATAAAATCTTATTTACATTTTCAGGACTAGGATAAATGTATATATTTTTCATTTCTGGTCCCATTAAATAGACAAATAAAAGACCAATTGTAAAACTTATTAAAAATATTGGTAACGAAATATAATTTAATAACATATATATAATTACTTTAGAAAAAACCCCTGCCAAAATTTACTTCTTTTTCAACTAAATTATTCATAGCATCTATTAACATATCATATTTTTTGACTTTTGTTTGTGGGTCTTCTTTATAAAATGTTAGATATGTATTTTGTAACGTTTTAGGTTGTTTATTAAATGATTTATTATAAATTGAAACGCCAAAATCATATTGTCCATTTTCCATTTTTCTTGGTGGAATAACAAGATTAGGTGGGGTTGTTAATTTACAACCATTCCATTGGGGACCATGACTTATTCTCTCATTTACACACTTATACATAAATTCTTTCATCCAATCAATATTTGTTTTAAATTCAATTTTTAATGCTGTAGGTAAATGACTCCATAAATTTTTATATTCATCTGTATGCCATTCTATTCCATCAACACCTTGACCAATAATTGGTTCATCATTAAGTTCACCAGTTGGGGGAGGTATTTCAATTGTGAATTCTTTTTGATTTTCAAATAAATCCATTTGTTTTTTTCTTGGTTTTATAGCTTTCAACCCAACATCATAAGCAACAACTTTACTACTATATGCACTAACTAATATATCATCTGTTTTATATTTTTTTTGAATTAACCTACAATAATTATTATCATCATTAAAAACATCATTAACTTTATATTTCAACTGTCTAATTTTATTTAATAATGGTTCTAAAGTTGTATGATAAATATTAGCAGCATCTACAGCAAATTGTGTGTCATTCATACTATTCATTTTTTTTATACAATCCTTTATATCATTAATACTTTTATATGATTGTACTAATGCTTCATCTAATTCTACTTTTTTTGTAGGATTATTCACTTCTTTATTCCACATATCTAAGTAATTTTCGTAAATACTAGTCAAACTAGTAATATATTCTTTGTTTGAATCAAAATCTTCAATTGCTGTTTCAGTTGTGATCAAACCAAATAACAATTTATTTTTGTCATTAATAATAGTATTTTTTGCTTCTTTTATTTCATTTAATACAGCATTTAATTCTTCATCAAGCGATTGATGTATTCCTTTATTTAATTCAATATGTAAATTACATGGATCAACTAAATTACCACAAATTGCTTTAAATACTCTATGTTCTGGAATCTTATCGTCAGCCGGATAATATGTCATTGAAAAAATTGTACCTTTTTTAGATGGACGTTTACAATTAACACATTTTGGCATTAGTTTAAGATATTCTGAACGTTTCTCTCTATTACTAAGAGCAGGATTGTTTATGATTTTTTTTTTATTTATATTTATTTGACTTTCAAATTTATCTTTTAATTTATAATATTCATTTATAACATCATGTGGACTAAGTATTTCTTTATTTGTATCACTAGATTTTGAATTAATCTGTTTTGAATCATTTGATATAGATATTCTTAATGGTTTTTTTGGTTTTAATATATATTCTTCGCTTTCTGACTCTGATTCATTAGCTTCTAAACCAGGTATTTTATCTTTAATATTAATATTAATTTTAACTGGGCTATCTTTTTCTGTATCACTTCCTGTATCTTGAAAAATTGCTTCAGTTAATTTTATTGTATTATCTCTTTCTGACATTATATATTATAGTTAATAAATTAATTTTTAAGCTAATACATGATAAATCTAAATACCTGGTCTTGAATGAATAATATCATATTCGTTTTCCCAACGTGGTAATCCAGTAATTAATTCTTGATGTGCTCTTTGTTTAGATATTTGAAAATTTTTTATTTTTTCCAGAACATATTGCTGTTTTTCTTTATTTTTCTTCGCAATTTCAACAGGCGTTAATTTACCTTTATATTTATAAATTAGAATACCTCCTAAAATAAGTACGAAAAAAATTAACATACCAATATTAAAAATCGTATTATGAAATTCCTCTCTAATTATATGCGACTGCTTTAAAGCGTTACTTAAAAAAGATTTTACTCCTGGTTCAGTTAATGTTGGTTTAGGCGAAGCAAATTTGTTATTAGTAATTTCTTGGAAATTCATATTTAATATAGTTAATTTTTTAAATTAAATTATACACATTATCTATATGACAAATTCATACTTAAATATTGTAACTTTTTTATTAACAACTATATTTTATTATTTGGCTCTAAAACCAGCCTTACCTTATACGATGTATAAAGATAAACAAAAATATCAAGAATACATTGGTAATAATTATATGTATTTAGCTGTATATGTATTACTTGTTATAGTGATACAATTTATAGTTAATTCATCAATTATTGCTAATTCATGTGGAGGAAATATTACAGAAAATATGGGTGCTGCCGGTGTCCTAACGTTTTTACCATGGATATTAATATTTGGGGTTTTAGTTTTAGTTTTAACTATTTTTCCTGGGTTTAAAAGTGCTTTTTCTGATGTTATTGGTTACTATTATGTTTCTAGTCAAGCTACTAAAGTATTGACTGAATTATTAGTAAATCAAGAAATTCAAAAGAAAATGACTGAAGAAACCGATATGACGCCTGAAAAGAAAGAAGCACTTGAATCTGCCGCTGATGCTATAATTAAAATATGTGGAAATACTTCCATATTAATTAATCAAATAGTTCCAAGTAATTTTGAACAATATTGGACAATACTTACTCCATTGATGAAAGATAAGTATAAAGCAGGTGGTCCAGAAGCTGATACTATTCAGAATGATTTATTTGAATTAGTTGTTACAAGAGATAATATTGGTGAAGCTATGTGGTATATATATACTGGTTTATTGCTTACATCAATTGTTCAATTTAAAATAACTAGTCGTGGGTGTAATACGAATCCAAAAACTATGGAGGCAAATTACCAAAAATTTTTAGAACAGGAACAAAAAGCCAAGGAACAAAAGGAAAATACATCAGCTACATATACAATTACTAGTTAACCATATTATATTGTAAAATAATTTGCACTTTTTTACATTTCCTAATGTTCTGTGTTTCTCAAACGCAGAATTTTATGTTAAGATTAAAAAATTTTGTGAGCATTTACATAATATAAAACGCTTAAATAACATAATACCCCTAAAACTAATGATAATAACCAAATCGGTAGAATAGTTTTATTTCTATATCCAATCCCAAATTCTCGAATACTTCCATCTTTATTATAAAAACAAGCTGGCTTCATCATTTGAATTGTTCCAAAAATTACAACAAATAATATTATTGATATTAATGTTATATTTTCTCTAATATATGTTTTATACATCTAATATATAATTATAAACTATTTTTTATAATTATATTTGTCTAAATACTTAATCTTCGTCTCCATATGTTTCATATTCTGGTGCATCTATACCAGTATAATTACCATCATAATAATCTTCACCTAAATAACCCATATCAAATGCATCATTTTCTATATCATCATCTACCTGTCTTTGTTCTAAATATTCATCAACTAGAATATCAATATTTTCATCAGTAGCATCTTTGTTTTTTCTTCTAATTTTTCTTTCTGCTTTTTCCATTTCATCCCTCAACTCTTGTTCCTCTTCTCTTTCATAAAATTCTTTTTCATATATTGTTAAACCTTTCTGTAAACCTTTGTTATATAAACCTTGTTTGGTAATTTTTAAAATATTATCTATATCTCTTCCTTCATCAGTCATTGCTTTTAATTTATCTGTTACCATATCCTTTTCTCTTTCTTTTAATTTAAAAACCCTATCTTGTATTTCTTCATATGATATATCAATTAAATCTTTTTCAGTGGTGAATATATCAATAAATGATATAAGTAGACTAGCTATTGCTTCTCTTAATTGTCTTAAATTTCCAGTTTTAATTCTAGTATCAGTTTTATCTGTGTATGACATTTCAACATCTATTTTTCTCTCAATATCATCAATATAATCAACAGAAAAAAGGTCTACGACATTTGTTGAGGATTTTACTTCAGTTACAATCATATCATTATTATCTGCCAATTCAATATATGTAAATAAAATTTTAAGTAAATAATGTTCAAATAAATATCTACTAGTTTTTTCATCTATTATTCCTCTAAGTATTTTATCATTATTTTTAATACTAGAATAACATGGTGTTGATTCTGCTAATTTAATTATATTTTTACATATATTTTGAATTGTAATTAAAATTTTTGATATTGTATTAAAACCATAAAATGGTTTAAGCTTATCAAAATAGTTAGCTATATTTCTTGTCAATTTATTAGAATGTATTTTAGAAAATCCACAATAACTTGGAATATGTGTATTATCATAATTTACTTTATTTATTATAATATTTGGAAATATGTTTATAAAGTTGTTAATAAATGTTTTATAAAAATTAGTTACATTATACATATTATCATTTGAAATTTTTATATTTTCATTTCTAGTTGAATTATCACATATCCAATTTGACAAATTTTGTATTGTATCTATAAAATTTTTAATTGATTTACGTGTAACTTTTGAACCACTATTTTTTTGAACAAAATCTATTAATTCTTTTGACATTTCTTCATTTGATTCAAACAAATAATTATTAAGGTCTTTAACTTGAGGCGTTGTAGTCTCTGAAGCGATATCAAATGTATCAATAGCATTTTTAATTAATTTTCTTAATTCAACTTCAATTATTTCATGTTCATTATATTCATCATTTATAGCTTCTAATAATATTGATAATTTAGCTATACAAGAAATAACTGGATTTGATATATCAATTTTTATAATATTCTCTCTACTTACTAATTCAATTAGTCTTAAAAATTGTTGACTTGTATAATTTTTACCGTCTTCTTTGAGTTTCTGAATAATTCTTTCAATTGTATCTGACGGATCAATTAATTCTGAATCTGGTTTGCTTGTGCAAATGGGTAATAAATCTTCAGGAATTGGAAGTAATGATTTGAATTTACAATAAAATATAAAGGCTAAATAAATTGTTTTTTCATTAAATGTATTTGGAATTGGGGGATATACGTTTTTGGTGTTAATATTACTATAAAATATTAATGACTCTGTATTGCTTCTTATATCATCTAATATATTTGAGAGTCCATCTACTATGTTATTAAATTCCGATATCTCACCATTACGTGTATTAAAATAATTAAAAGTGCTTTCATTTTCTTTGCTATCGCAACAAGCATTTTCTAAATATGGTTCATTATTTGCTGTATGTAGAAGAAGTTTATGTTTTTTAACAATATCTTGAATTATTTCCTGAATAGCTAGAGAGAATTGTATAATTTTTGACTCTATGACTAGTATTTTTTCTCTCTGATTTTCAGAACCACTTCTTAAATCATTTAAAAGACTCGTTTTAAATTCTTTAGAAATGTTTGTTAAATGTCTAATTTTAAATGGAACAAGAGGAGGAAGAAAATCTGACCATTTTGAAATATCATGTTCTGCCGGAATATCAGATGCTGGGGTTGTCAATAAATATTCTGTTTTTTCTACAAATTTTCTTTGTACTTCTGGTAATTGAAGAAGTATAGTATCTATAAATGATTGAATTTTTGTCTGAATTTTTTGAGAATTTGTTTTTTTTAATACATTCCATGGCTCTCCAGATTCTCTTATATCATACGTTATACAAGCTAAATAAGAAACACTACTATAATCTCCTTGTCCATCGAATGGATATCCCGTAAAAGAACGCACACAGCCTGGATGTGTTTTTCTTGTTTTTACTGATGGTATTGATGTTTGCACAGCAATTAAATACATACCTAGTGTGCTATAAAGAAGGAAAGTGTTAAAAAAATCCTTATAAGATGGTATAGCTTTCTTTGCAGTTTTTATTTTTTCTTTGTAATCGCTTTCACTTTCTACATTTATTTTAATTGTTTCAATAACAGAATTAATTATAAATTCTTTTTGAGATTCTATATTAATACCCATTGCAACTGATAAAGCGTTTATAATATTATTAATCATAATAGTTTCTGGTGTTATGTATTTTATAGTTTTTTCTGTAGTTGTAGATATTATTTTATTTCCTGCTTCTTCTTCCATAATAGATCTAGATATAACTCGAAATCCTTCATCATATCCTTCATCAACATCAAAATCACCAGGACAAATCGGCCAACCTGTATATTTATCTGTCCACCAATCACCGTCATCACTTAGTTGACCATTTGTCGATTTAATATTCTCTAAAGCTGACATATACATATAATTTGAATCATGTGACTCAACAAAAGCAACAGCTAATGTTTTTTTAAATGTTGGTAATAAAGGAGCATTACTCTTTATACAATATAACCAGTGTTCGGTTTCTTGCTTACCAATTGGAGAAATCCCTGGCATAAATGGTCGCGTAAATTTATTTGTAAATTTAATTATATCATTTTGTTTTTTAACAAAATCGCTTTGACGTAAAATTATATTAAGAAGTTCAGAAAAAGGCGATACTATATGTTCTTTAAAATCATCTTCTATATTAATTCCTAACTTATACTTTTGATTATTATACTTTAACAAAAAGTTTGTTTCTATTTTTGATACAATAGGCATGATTGACAAAAAATAATTAAATTTATCCGAAATTTCTTTTTCAAAATTGTCTTTTGAAAATTTATATTTTGTATCAAATTCGCTTATTATACTTTTAAGTAATGAATTTTGTAAATTTAACTCAGTTGTCTTCATACTTTCACAATTGTCGCCAGTCTTTGTAGGCACACTTATGCATTTTTCTTGTAAATCACAAATAATAGATGAATCGTCTGAAATTTTTTGTTCAGCTGATAGTTTTTCATCAATGACCCATTTATTATCTTTTCTAACATAATAATCAGATTCATCTGCGATGTTTTCAGCATAACCCTTATATAATATAGCATATTGTCCATTAATTACTTTTTTTGCACCATCAATCAATGTATCAGCTATATATGTTGCATCTGATTCAGTCAGGTTATTTTTTTTCATTTGGTCACGAATTATATGTTCTTTTAAGCTGTCCGGTGTTAAACTTATTAATTGTTCAGCATATCCCCCTTTTTTATTTTCCTCTTCCATTAGTCCATAATTTGTTTTATCATATTTTTTATCAAAATAAATTAATATATTATTATCATTTTCTAATTGCTCTAATGATGTATATAATTTTGCGATTGTAATATTTTCACATTTATCAGTGTTTTCTTTTAATTTATTATCATTTTTGTTCTTTTCAGCATCAAAAATATCACTGACGTCCGCTGGATACATTAATTTCAAGTTTTGTTCTGATAATGCTGATGTATATAATCTAGAATAATCTTTTAATATTAATTTACGTAATATCTCTGAATTACTCATATTTTCAGTTGGAACTGTTAATTGATATCCGGTCTCTAAAACTTCATCGTGATAATTTCTAGATAAAATTATTAATAAGCTAAATGCTTTAAATTGACTTATCGATTGCTGTTTTATGGTTGACACAAGTTTAAAAATTTTAGAAAATTCTATGATTTCTTTATTATATTCTGAAATTTTTGAATCAATAAACTCTATTATTTCATTATATTGATTAAATGTCAAATCATCTGTATAAATCAAAAATGGCTCTAAATAACCAACTACATCAACAATAGATAATTTTCCTTTTATATATTTTTTCATTAAATTAAATAAAATACGAGTTTTTGGAACAATTGTTTCAACGTATTTTTTATAAAAATCATTCTTATTCAATCCATGTAATTCTTCAGAAGGTATATTTATAACATAATTTCTTATACCACTTACAAATTCATTCTCATCTAATTCTAATTTATTTTCAAATGATTCAATAAAAACATTTGATACGCTTGTTTTTTTCTTTAATAATTCCCAATAATTTAAAAATATTTGACTCAAATTTGCTTTAGTTAATATGTCTGTTCCTGGTAAATTAATTCTTGAAAAACGAATAGTCGGTTCAGGAAGTGTCATTATTGATCTAATAGACATTAAATCATCATCTGAAATTTTTACTCTTATTGTTGTCATTTTTGAAGATGTTATATCAGTTGCTTCTAATTTTGTGCTTGCTAGCGAATACTTTGATATCACAAAACGTCTATTTCTTATCATATTATTACTAAATACTGATGAATATAAATCTTCTAAATTTTCTATAGCTACATTAATGTCTGATTTTACATATTTTTCACCAATAATATCATTTATTCTATCTTCTTCTGGATATTCAAAAGGTCTAAAATATTGTGATAAATCTGAATAAAGAGCAGTATATTTATTACTTTCTGCTGGCAAATCGCTTGATTTATAAGTTTTAATCAAACTAACCATGTTATGTATATCTTTATTAATATCTAAACTAATAATGTCATTATTTTCTTCATCAATATTCAAGACATTATAAACTTTTTTAATATTTCTTACAACAGGTAATATCCAATACAAATTTTTGTTAAAATTTTGTAACCAAATAGAGAGTGGTTTCCAATTTGCTTCTTTAACTAATACACCATCAACATTACCATACTGGTCAAAATCAGAAAATTCTTGTCTTAATTGTTTAAATCTCTCTATCATTATGTGAATATTATTAAGAACTCTTGGCGTTCTTTCTGCGTTAGGAATTGTTGAGAGAAGATCATCTAACAAGTCGCTTACTTGTTCTTCAATACTATATTTTTTTCTTTTTGTTGAAACATCTTTAAATTCAACAATTGGTCCTAATTCTTCATCGCCAAAAACTACTTGGTCTGCTTTAAGTATAAATTCTCTTAACTGGTCCTTTACATCTTTAACAGGAACTACTAATTCAATTTCTTGAGCATCTACAACTTTTTTTTCTTCTTGAAGTTCAGGAATATCTAATTCACCTTCTTCTAATTCTTCGTCTATTACAGTTTTTTTTTCTATTGGTTTTTGTATTATTTCAATGTTATCAATTGGTAAATTTTCAGGAATTCCTTTATAATCAAAATTTATATATATAATATCTTTATCAGTAGTTCTTAATTCAATCATATCTTGTTCTAGATTTGTAATCTCTCCAACAATAATAGCAGGGTTTGGGTCAGAAAAATATATTTTAATCCATTTACCTGGAAGCAGACTATTTTGTCTAGCGTAACTTGGAGTATCTACTCTATGAAGTATTTCAATTCTTGTAATATTACCATCACCTAAAATTCCGTCTTCGGATATTTTTAATTTTATCATGTTTAATGTATCAGTATTAATTAAATAAGTTTTTGAACTATCAATATAATCAATAATAAAGGTTTGACCGTTTAGAATATCATTTACTGGATTACTAATACGAATTACATCACCTAATTGAAGATCCAGTTGTATATCTTCTTTTTGAGATTCTGTTTCTTTTTTTTCAGACATTTGTTCTATAATTATATTAGATATTTTTATATACTTAAGTAATAATCAATATAAAATATAGTTTAAAGACAAATTAATAATTATAAATAACAAAATATGAGCAAACATACTTACAATTTGTCTGAAATCAATGGTTTTAACGAATTACTTAACCCAGATTATGTTTATAGCCCAAATACACTAAATCCGCTTATACTAAAAATAAATAAAACTCAATGTAAAACTAATAATTCATTATATAGTGTTATTAGATATGATAAAAATTTTTTATGTGTTGACCTTATACCATCATTTGGAATTTGTAGGTCAATTGTATTAAATTCGGCTAATCAAATTGTTAGTTTTGCACCACCAAAATCTCATCCTTCTAATTATTTTATTAATAAATATAATGAAAATATAGACGGTATCCAAGCTCAAGAATTCGTAGATGGAACTATGGTAAATGTTTTTTTTGACCCAGCTATTGGAGTTACTGGTAGTTGGGAAATTTCAACACGCAATACAGTTGGCGCTACATGTTCCTTCTTTAAATCCCCTAATTCAAAGACATTTAGAGATATGTTTATGGAAGCAGCAGTTGAATGTAAATTAGATATTAATCAATTAGAAACTGAATTATGCTATAGTTTTGTGCTTCAACATCCTGAAAATAGAATAGTCGTTCCATTTAAAAAACCACAATTGTATTTAGTCGGTGTATACAAAATAAATAACATTCCTAATAATATTACGATTGATTCATTTGATGTATATGAATATCAACATTTTTTTAGTGAATTAGGCACATCTGTTAAGTTTCCACAAATTTATTATTTCAATAATTATTCTGAATTGATTGAAAAGTATGGGTCAATGAATACATCATATGATGTAGTTGGTGTAGTCATTTATAATAAGAATACTGGTGAAAGAACTAAAATCAGAAATCCTGTATATGAACAGGTTAAAAATTTAAGAGGTAATCAACCCAAGTTACAATATCAATATCTTTCTCTAAGAAAGGAAGGTAAAGTTGGGGACTTCTTGCAGTTTTATCCTGAAAATAAAAAGGAATTTTCTGTATTCAGAGATCAGGTTCATCTTTTTACAAATACATTATATAATAATTATGTTTCTTGTTATATCAAAAAAGAAAAACCTTTAATTGAATTTTCAGAACAATATAGAACTCATATGTTTAATATTCACCAATACTATATGAATGAACTAAGAGAGAACAAACAATTCGTAACTAATACGTTTATACAAAAATATGTAAATAACCTTCACCCTTCTTTGTTAATGTATTGTTTGAATTTTCAGATGAGAAAGCGTAATATTGATACTGTTATTTCTGATAAAAATTAAAATAAAATAATGTAATATAAATGGGAGGAAAAACTAAAAAACAATCAGTTTCATTATTTGGTATAAATGATTGTTATAAACCAAAAAAAAATACAAAAAAAGCTTATGAATACAGAATTAGTAAAATATATAAGCGCCCAAAAACCCTTAAAAATTATTCAAAGAAAAAATTTATAAATATTATTTTATTTCCGCATGATTTAGGACAAACTAAGCATGGCGTCCAAAAAGCTCCTAAATTTTTAAAAAAATACATTAACAAAAAACATCATAGATTATATGATGTTAAAGATACAAATGATTTTTTTACAAATATACATAACTTATATGAAATGAATAAAAAGGTAGCAAATCCCAAAATAAATATTGGCGGTGACCATTCTATGGCTTTTGCGACAATAGCAGACACTATGAATCGTTATCCAAATGCAAAAGTTATTTATTTTGATGCTCATGCTGATATTAATACATATGCAAGTTCGAAATCAAAACATTATCATGGTATGCCATTAAGTTTTGTTACAGGAATTGATAAAGATAGTAAATTTAGTTTTATCAAAAATAAATTGAAATTAGAAAATTTATTATATGTTGGTGGACGATGTTGGGATATATTTGAACGTGATTTAATATATAAACATAATATTAAACATATTGACCCACATGAACTTAATAATGACTTTGAAAATGCTATGAATAAAATTCTTACTTTTGCCGGAACATCTCCAATTCATTTATCATTTGATGTTGATTCTATGGATAAAAGTTTAGTTCCTTCAACTGGAACAGCCGTTAAGGGAGGAATTAATATGAATATAGGTAAAGAAGTTTTGAAACAAATTAAAAATTATACTAACGTTGTTAATGTTGATATTACTGAATTAAATATGGATTTAGGAACACATAAAGAAGCTCAAAAATCATTAAAAAATACGGATGAATTATTTAAGTCATTTTTAGAATAAATATCAGTAAATTTATTATTATAACCGACAGAAAAGTACTATTATGTAGTTGAGACACAAATATAATAAAAATGCTTAATTTAATTAATTGAGGATTAAATTAAGCGAAAATCAAAATGAATAACAAGAAATATACAATGGAATTTATAACATTATAGTATAAATTTAACGAGGAACTAATTTTAGAAATTCTTTTCTAATTTTACCAAATATTTCACTAGAATAAGCTATTGCTTTTTTTAAATCACCTTTAATATTTAATATTTCAATAGTCTCTTTATAAGCAACACGAATTAAGCTATATGTATCATGTGGATGTAACATTTTAAACCCGCAAAATTTTAATGAGCCTGTTGATTCATAAAATAATGCTAAAAGAGCATATTCAATTACTTTTCCAATAGTATAATCCTCGTTTTCAAGAACGATATCAAAACAATTTTTCATAGTGTTATCAGATACTTTAATCTCCAAAGTATCTTCTTCAATAAGTGTATCTAATTTAACTAATTTGTCAATCATAATTGAACACGCCATAGTAAGCAATTCAGGGTTTGTATAAATACCGATAGTTTGAATAATAAAATCGAAGCTATCTTTTTTGAAAATTCGTTTTCCTTCTAACAGTTTCCAATTTGTTGCTTCAAATTCAATTTCAATTTCTTTCTTTCCTTCGTCTTTCCATTTTTGTTTTAACTGTGCTAATTTTGCTTCCTGTGCGACATCATCAATAGTATTACCATATGAACAAGTTGATACAACATTATAAGCACCATCTTCTTTAGCAGTTCCTATGTCAAATTCACATGTTAAATTAATTTTTTTTGCTTGTAGCTCTTCTGCTACTTTAGGTTTTAATCTGACAAAATCTATAAAATCGCCAGTATGTTCATTGGCTGGGAAAATTTCTTGAATTTTGTCCTTGGGTAAAATTTTGTTGGATACAGAATCTTTAATTGTAAAATCTTCTGTAGTTACTACAATAGTTGTATCTGTATTATTTTCTACATTTAATTCCATAATATAATTTTTTAATGGAAAATCTTGAACATCTTTAATATGTATTGGAATACAACTTAAACGATGTTTAACAATTTCATTATTTAGACCGCAAGTATTCGAAATAATATTACATTTATTTTTATCATTTGGTGAAACTTTAAAAACAACAATAGGGATTTCTGATAAAATTATTCTTCTAATCGCATTTACAAAACTTACGTTTATTCCACTAATTGTAAATAGTAACTCATTATCATTTATTTTAGATACGAGTTCTACGCGTGGATTAACTACTTGTGTATTATCACCTGATAAATATGAATAAGCCATAGTTGGTCGTGCTTCCATTATATCTAATATACATTTATATTTAAATTATTAATTTAATTCATTTTTATTTTTAAATGAGTTAAATATAATTTTCAATTAACTAAGTATATATTAAGATGAGTTGTATTTTATATTATAGCAAATATTGCGAAGTTAGTAAAAAATATTTACAGTTGTTATCAAAATCTGATATTCAGAAAGATATTCATTTTATATGTATTGACAAAAGAGTTAAAGATTCTAATAATAAAACATATATTATTTTAGAAAATGGTCAAAAGATTATTTTACCAGAAAATATTACAAAAGTTCCTGCTTTATTATTACTGAATCAAGGATATCAAGTCTTATATGGAGAACAAATTTTACAACACTTAAAACCTAGACAGCAACAAGAAATCAAACAATCTACACAAAATAATATGGAGCCTATGGCATTTTCTCTAGGAGGAGGAGGTAATTTTGGAGATGTTGTTTCTGATCAATATAGTTTTTTAGACCAAGATCCTGATGATTTAAAAGCTGATGGTAATGGCGGTATGAGACAAATGCATAATTATGTTGATTTAAATACTGCTTTTAATGGACAATTTTATAATTCTGGAACAGGAGAAGATTTTAATACTACAATTAAGGGACAAAAAAAAATTAGTGATGACGCGGCTAATTCACAAATGGAACAAAAATTAAAACAAATGCAAGAGCAAAGAGATGCTGACATTAGGTCTATTACTGGAAATAGACCACCAATGAGTTATTGAGTCGGGCATAGTTTGAATAAATGCCCCCGATTCAACCATTTACAACTTTTTACAAAAATGAGACAAACTCATTTTAAATTTTGGTCAGTATAATTTATATTAATTTATTTTAAACCAATTTAAAAAGATTATTTGAACATAAATAATGTCTAATATATTAACAGCGTTTAATGATCATTTTCTTGAATTTATAAATGATGTTCAATCTGTGTTTCCAAATGATCCTGATATTTTATCTGCAAAAAATGCTCTAACTATGATTCGAAAGGCTAACCCAAAAATGATTGTTAAAATTTGGAAGACACTTATTGCTGATAAATATAAAAATCAAATTGAATCAAATGATATTTCATTTTTTTTAGAAAAAGATTATTCTTCTGATATTTCAACATCTAATAATTCAGACAAAATTATGGAAGCCATTGATAGATTGAGGGAACCTATCAGAAATATGGGTCCAGATAACCAATCAAAAGTTATGAAGTATATACAAAATTTAACAAAACTTTCTCAACTATGTGAATAAAATAATTTATTTCAATATATATATATTCTTAAGTTTGACTTAAATAAATTTAATATATATTAAATAAAATGTCGACAGAAAATTCCGTTCCTGAAGAGTTTGTAAAAGTAATTAGAGATTTTGTGGGGGATTTAAAAATAACATTTCCAGAATATGTACCATTTATTGATAAATGGTGGAAAAACAAAGAAGATTTTAATTACTTTGATAATGAAGAAGATAGAATTCAAGCATATGAAAAATCTGAAAAACAATCAATAAAACTTCTTTTTGATTTTTGTAAGAAGAAATTTCCGCCAAGATTTTTTGATATTTTATATCAAAATGACGATATGTTTAAGGAAGAATCAGAGATTGATACTGAATTTTTCCCAAAAATTCATTTCAAAAATTTATGGCAATGTGATATTTCACAAAAAACACGTGAAACCATTTGGAAATATCTTCAACTTATTTTATTTTCAATTGTTGGCACATTAGACAATAAGGATGCGTTTGGTGATACTGCTAAGTTATTTGAAGCGATTAATCAAGATGAATTTAAAGGGAAACTCCAAGAAGCATTAAGTCAAATACAAGGATTATTTGATTTGAGTGGAAACTTTGGAGAGAATTTGGGCGAAGGCTTGAACCAAAGTGACTTGCCAAATGCAGAGCAAATTAATGAACATATTACAGGTATGTTAGACGGTAAAATAGGACAATTGGCTCGTGAAATTGCCGAAGAAACTGCTAATAATTTAAATATGGATTTTGATGGGGCAACTGACATGAAAGATGTATTTAGTAAGCTGATGAAAAATCCTACAAAACTTATGGGTTTGGTTAAGTCTGTCGGTGATAAATTAGATTCTAAGATTAAATCTGGTGAGCTAAAAGAATCTGAAATGTTACAAGAGGCTACTGAACTTATGAATAAAATGAAAAACATGCCAGGAATGGGAAATATTCAATCAATGTTAAGTAAGATGGGAATAGGTGGATTAGGCGGATTAGGTGGAGGTAAAGTAAATACTAGTGCGATGGAATCTAACCTTAATCAACGTTTAAAAATGGCAAAAACTAAAGAAAGAATTAAAGCAAAAGCTGAAGCTAATGCTATAGCTAAAGCAGCCGCTCAATTACAGTCACAACAATCACAACAATCACAACAATCACAACAATCACAGCAACAAATGAGTGTTGAAGAAATATTAAAATTTATTGAAGGCGAAGAAAAACCTGAAAGAACACCAAGAGGAACTAAACCACCACAATCTTCAAATAAAAAGAAGAAAGGGAAAAAATAAATATATATAATATATATGTCAAGTTTTCAAATATATTATGTATATAATCATAGAACAATACAAAAAGTAGCAAAATATGGTGTTAATTTAGATATAAGCGTCCAACGTGGAGATAAAACAATAGATGAAGTATATAATGAAATAAAATCTGATAAAAATTTTTGTCGAGAAGAAGTTTCAATTAGTTATAATCATTTCTTAGGTATAATTACAAATAATATTACTTTATACGCTGTTTTAGATGATAAAATAACAGGCGTTTTATCTTTTGAATTTAATATAAAAGATGGTAAAAACGTAATTATGTTCGAAGGAATATGTTCCCCAAAAATATATACTGGACAAGGTATAGGACAAGAATTAATAAATACTTTAATAAGAATTGGAAAAGATAATAATTTTAGAGCAACGCGTATTTTAAATGCCGACTTGGTTAATCCTTATATACTTTTAATGTTCTTCTTTTTGTATATTTTCTTTTGTTTGTTTTATTTTTATAGTAATCTTTATTATAAGCATAAATAAAGTAATTTTTATAATTTTCTTCTTTAATTTTATCAATTGATACTTTTACACTTTTTTCTAATTCTGTAAATGTATTAGGTTTATCTAATTTTACATAATGTTTCATTTGATTAAAGAATTGTTCTATGCTATTTAGTCTTGGATGATAAGGACAAGTATATACTAAATTATTACCACTTTCTTTTATTATTTGTTTTGTGCTTTCTTTTTTATGTATCTGTCCGTTGTCTAAAACAAATAATTTGCCTCTTACTTTACTACATATCTTTTTCAAAAAATCATTAAATCTTTCTGAATTTACTGCTCCGTTTTGGTATAATTCAGATGCTATACATTTTTTATTATTTATTGCTACAACCAAAGAATATTTTTTGAATACTTCATTGTTAGTTGTTTTCTTTACACATCTCTCACCTAAAAATGCTCTACAATAATTATGAGTAAGTGATGTGCTTACAGAAGTTTCGTCAATTGAAATAATGTCTTCCAATTTGAACTTATTTATTACATCAAAAAAATCTTTTAGTTCTTTTTGTTCGTTTCTAATATTACCTCTATAAGTTTTCGGAAAATGTTTGAAAGTTGCTCTTTTTCTTGTAATATTATTATCTCTAATAATGTCTGATAAATATTGTCGTGATATATCTAATTTTGGAAATTTTGCTTTGAGTAATTCGTGTAAAAAGTTCATTTGTATATCACTATGCTTTCGTAATGTATCTTTAATAAATTGTATATGTTGTTTTTCTAACTTATAAGACCCTAATTTTCTTGTTTTTCTATTCACATTTTTACTTTTATCATATCTTTCAACCCATCTTTTCAAACTTCTTTCACTACATTCAAATACTTCACATACTTTAACATAGTTATTAATTTTATGATAATAATTAACTGCTTTTAACTTCAAATCTGGTGTAAATTGTTTTGTCATTTATATAATATTATTTTTTATATTTTTCTCTTTATAAATATGTAAAAGCATATTTTTTAAAGGCATTTTATTTTTATAATAAAAAATTGATTTAAAGATTTGCCTTTACAATATATATTAGATGATACAAATGACATATCTACAAGATAAAATAAATACATTTTTCAAAAAGAGAAATGATATATTTAAAAAACCTCTTGAAAAAATTATAAATATTATGTTAAATAAGTGTAAATATATTAATGGAGAAAGTTTAGAAAGACATAATTGGGGAAATAATCCAATAAAATTAAAACATATTCCAAAAAATATTAACTTACCTTCATTTGAAGAAGATTTATTAAACTCGCTTAATTTAGAAGATAATGAAAAATCAATAGTAGAACTATTATGGGGAGATATACAACTTGGAAAACGAGTTCAAGCGTGTATAATTATGTGGATTTCTGTCCATATACTCAAGAGACCTGTTTTATACATTTTTCGTAATTTAACAATAGACCAAAAACAATTGCAAGATGATATAGTTGGAACAGAAAATTACAATTTTAATATTCAATTTATAAAATCTTTGTTCCAAGAATTTAATAGTGAACTCCAAGAATACTTTGATGAAAATAATGTTGAATATTGGAAAGATTATAAACTTCCAGAGCTAAAAGACATAAATAGTAATGATATTATTAACAAATTAAGTAATAAAGAAGCAATTAATTCAAATGACATATTTTGTTGTTTAATGAATCATACCCAATTAGCAAAAATAAATACAAAATTTAGCGAGTATATTTATTATAATGATGAACTCGTTAATATAACTACACTCGTTGATGAAAGCGATTTAATGAGTCCAACATCTTCAAATGACAGAAGCAATGATAATGATAAAAAAGATTCTACAGCATGTGAAATATTACTTGCTAAAATATATAAAAAAGTAAAATACGCATTACACATTACAGGAACAGCACATTCGTTATTATATAATATAACAACCAGATTAAGCGACCATACTGACATACAAATTAAAATATCAAAGGTTCATAAAATGAAAAGGTCAAATGATTATTTTGGACTATTTAATAATTCTATAAGTTTTAACACTACACTTGTTGAAGCTTGGTGGGATTATCAAGATAAAGAAAATCATAAAAAAAAAACTTGTTATGATATTGTTGAAGATTATAATATTAACATCAAAAAAATAATAGAAGAAATTTTAGAAAGACCTACTACCATGAAGTATAATTCTTTATTAATAAGTGAAGAAAAAATAAGAACTAATCAATTTTGTTTAGTAGATAAAATAATTAAAGATTTTCCAAATTTATTTATAGTAATATATCACGGAAATTGCTTAAGATTATATATATCAAAAAACTATGAAAAAGATATTAAATATTGGTCTCAATGGGACTCAAAACAATCATCAACAAGTCAAAGATTATGGCAGTTAGGAGGAGTATATGGATCATCTATAGATACTGAAAAATCTGAAAAACTACCTAATAATTATTGTTATTTCAACATAAATACACAAATGTTGAATATAAAATTTGTTTATAAATTATTAAGAATTTTATTTGAAAAAAGTGATACACCAATTTTACATAAAACAATTATAACAATAACAGGTAAATATGGAGAAAGGGGATATTCTTTTACAAGCGACGATTATGATAACTATTCGCTACATTTAACAGACCAGTATTTTGTGTCTCATGCATCATTAAACTGCACCGACATATCGCAACGATTAAGATTACAAGGAAAATATAATGACATAGAATTAAAAAATGGAACTATGAAACTTACATTATGGACCACGACTGAATTACAAGACATAATAGAGAACTTTTATGTTAAATTTATAAAAGAAATTGAAAAATATATTATGGGGTGTGAGTCTTGGGAAGAAATCAAAGAACTATTGGAAAGTATAATAGATAATGGTGATTTTAAGTTTGGTAAATATATGAAATATATTGATGTATCAAAGAAACGAAAAAATTTAAAACCAATCAAACATTATGACAGCAAAATAGGTGGTTATAAATTAATTATTATTGATGATATGACTGATACTGAAATAAATGAATGGTGTAAAGAAACCAAATTACCAGATTATATTTGTATCAATAAAATAAAAGAAATGAATGTTGATGACTTTATTGATAAATATGGAAATTACAAAATAAAACAAGAATTTCGTAAATTAGATAATTTTACATTTGAAGAAATAAATAAGATAATTGATGATGTTTCAAAAGTTTATGGAATAAAATTAAGTCATATAACTGACAAATGGTTAGAAACAAGATTAAATCAATATGCTGAACTTGGTTATTATCCTGAAAGTTGTAGAAGTTCTTTGCAAAAAATATCAATAACAGATTTAGAAACATCTAACGATATAACAAGATTTGGTGAATTAACAGATAAAAATATACAAAATAGAAAAGGACAAGATGGAATAAGAAGGGTTCATGTTTGTTATAATGAATACAATGAGTTACATATTTGCGTATCATTAATTACTACAGAAAAAAAAATGCCAAAACAAACAACAGATTATATTAAAAAAACTCCATATTCTGTTGTTGGTGATAAAGTAAAATATTCTATTCTTAAAGAAGAATATAAACAACAAAATACTCACGGATATACAAATGAAGATGGTGATAATTTTATAGAAGACGACAATACATTTCCAAAAAAATATTATTGGAAAACTCCTGATGGGTGGTTATATTTATATGATAAAGATAAACCAGAAATTATTTCGTTAGATATAGTAGCACCTTTACCTATCAAAAATGTTATAAAATCAAATATTTCAACAGAACCATTAATCAATAATGATATATTGTTATTCGCAAATTCGTGTTGTAAAAAAACCGAAATATATAACTTAAGATTTGGATTAAAAGATATTTTTAAAGTATATGAAACATGGTGCAAAATTAATGGTAAGAAATGTTTAAAAACTCAAAAAAAGTTTAAAGAGGAGTTTGAAAAAATAAATTATAAAGAAGAAAAAAGTAAGGGAATTGATATAAATAATAAACCAGGCAAAAGAGGTTATAATATTATGGTTTCACTTTAATTTAACTTAAAAATAATTTAGAAATATTAATAATATGAAAGATTATATTATTAATTGTTTTATTTTGAAAGACAAAAATACACTAATAGATATATATAATTATATAAATGTTCGTTATGATGTGTCTGTTGAAATTAATGATATAAAAATAGAGTTGATTAAATTAATTACACCTTTTCTCATTTAAAACGCCCATTTTACAGAGCAAAAAAAATAAGAAAAAATGTAAAATCAATAGTAGGAATTTCACCTACGATGGTCTTACTTTTTCATCTTCCTTGTTTTTACTTGAAGATGTGAAAGACGAAATTTGAAAACATAATGGTCGCTCTTGTTTCTCTATCCAACAACTCGTTAATTTCATTATGTTTATGGAAGAGTTTGCGTCTCTTGTTCTAAATACGATTTTTTTGTTTTCGCAACTCACGCAGTTAGAACAGATTAACAGACGAAACACCTTCTTACCTTCTTTATCCTTGTAATATTCCAAATCATTATTACAATCACAACATTTCTTACTTGTATTACATTCATTACACCGACCGGAAAGAAAAATGAGACAAAACGCAGTTATAATCTGTATATCTTATAACTATGTTTCAAGTAGTTTGTTAAATGTTCCTTTGTTATTTTCTTTTCTAAAATATTTGAAATTACATTATATATATCATCATAAGTATTTGGGCTTTCTTTTTTACACCTTTTTACATTTCAAATGCCGAATTTATAAAATCGGCGTTTGAAATGTAAAAAGGTGTAATGTAATGTTTCAACTGACTAAAAAACTCCTCAATAGAATTAGTTTCAGGATGATAAGGAACTGAATAAATCAAATGGTTATTATCATTTTCTATTGTTTCTCTTATTATTTTTGATTTATGTATTACAGCATTATCCATTATTACCAAATAATTCTTATATTTTGTATGTATGAATTCATCATAAAATTCTAATATATCTGTTGTTTTTACACCACCTTTCCTTTCAGGATATAATTTCCAACCGATTACTTTAACAGCACTTATAGCACATAATAAATTTAGAAATACTTGTCCCATTTTCAATTACTTCGTGAAAGTTATGAAATCTTCAAATGTGTAATAAAATTAAAAAGTGATTTTTTTTTATTCAATATGTAAAATGAACCAAGAAAGTAAAACAATTTTACAAACAATTGGACTTAATTTTAACGAACTTGATGAATTAAATGGGTTAACTATATTTAGAGAACAATTATTATCAGATAGTAAATATGAAGAAGTAAAACATTTTTTACCCGAATTAAAGAAGATTTATAGTTCCTCATTCATGACAAGTCTTCAAAAAAATGCTGATAAAATACAAAAATGGCCTTTATTAAATTTAGTAAGACAAATACTTACTATATATGATTATAAAATGGTCCCTATACGAAAATCTGACGGATATACATTTGAGGGAGTAAAAAAATATAAACGTTATTTTTTGATTAAGAAAAAAACTAATAATAAATCAGAAAATTTAATTAAAAAAATTGAGTTAAATTTAGACTATGAACTTGATTAACATATAATCGAAAATAAAATTGTATAACAATGATGACTGAAAGTATAAATCCTAACGATTTATATAAAAATTTTATTAATGAACCACATACTATGAATCCAATAGTTATACAATTTGTTGATAGCAGTGATATTGAAGTTGGTGTTAATAACCAAATTAATTATAAAAAATGTATTCTAAAGGGTATTTTACATAAACCTAACCATGAAGAAGATGAAACACTTAAAAACTTAATGGTTATAAAAATATTTGGAATAATTGTGATAGTTATAACATTAATACCATTAATTGTTTGTGATATATATTTTGGATTTATTGATAACTATTGTATTAATGAAATGCCAAATGGATTAAATTATACACTGAAATTATATTTATTGGTATCAGGATTTATGGAACTAATATGGCTAATAGTTGGAATTTATACTATTTGTTTATTGTCAATAACAAATAATGACATAACTAAATTTGTATATGTAAACCAATTTATAAATTTTGGCTTAATATTTAATCTAATATGGAACATATTAGGGGCAGTAACGTTTTGGGGGTCAATTTATAATAAAGGAATTTGTAATTCAACAACTTCAACATACATTTATGTATCTCTAGTTATAAAATTTGTTTCTACCGTGGTTGGACTTATACAAAATTTTAAAAAAAAATAAAAATATCTTAACCAAATGTGTTTCAAATGTATATAATAAATACAAATAACTTTGAGGTCCTTTATAATAATCATACACAATATTCATTGTATATGAAGTAGTAGGAGCAGACTTTAATTTAATTATAAAAATACGTCGCTTCGCATATAACTACTAGTAGCTTTGCTTATAAATTTTTAGTTATCACCAAATATTATGTATTACTAAAAAAATTGAAATACTTTTAAAAAAATACAGAATATGATGTAGACTAATTAATAATTATCACATTTCAAAATGTCTGCTGCTAATTTCGTTACTACTGTGCCCGTATTTGAAGGTGTTCAAGGTAGGTTTTATCTTGTTGATGGAGAGAAGTATTCTGTGTATTTTCCTATCGCTTGGGCTCATCAACACATAACCTTTTATAATGAAGAAGAAGAAGAACTAGGCACCGGCCCAAAAAATTGCGGAAATTGTAAAAAGTATGGTTCCATTCGTGGAGTCTTTGTCGGTTATTGTAGTAATTGTTTAGAAAACTACCATGATTCTGGCTATTGGAGGGGGTCTCTTACAGCTCCTCCAGGTTCATCGATTACGATGTTAAAAGAAAGAGAAATGTGGTCACAATATCCTTATTTATCGGGAGTTAAGAAGTATTCTCTTGGAGACGAGGAAGGTGTTGAGGCTGAAGATGAAGAACATGAAGAATATGACTTGACAGACGTTGATGAGCAGGATGACGCGATGGACGTTGATGAGCAGGATGACGCGATGGACGTTGATGAGCAGGATGACGCGATGGACGTTGATGAGCAGGATGACGATGCTGCTCTGGTCGCTGCTCTGGTCGCTGCTGCGGAGGCTGCCGCTGAGGCTGAAGATGGTATTATACATGAAGAGGCGAATGAAGATGAAGATATTGATACGATTATTATTAATCAGGCTGAAGATGAAAATATCGTTGAAGAGACGAACGAAATCGTCGTCAACGAGACCGAAGAAGATATCTTTGAAGAAATGAATAGAGAGTTTGTCTGTAATATTGTTTAAAGTAATCACGTTTGTAAAAAATTATGTTGTCGTCGTAATCTGTTATAACTTATAGGTAAATTATTAGTAGAGTGTATAATGTATAATGTATAATTTCTAAAAAAAAAATAATTATAAAAATTACCTTTTTTAACCTATTTTACTTACATATTAACATTTCAAATGGCACCCTTGAAGATTTATACTTTTAGACAATTAAAATGTATAATTATTTATGTATTTTTATTAACTTTTTCTAAATAAAGTTAATAAATGAGTAACAATTTCTAAAATTATAATTTTCTAAACTTTTCAACGGTCTTTGAAATGTTAAAAGATGTAAAATGGGACAAATATTCCTAAATTCATAAGGATAATTTTCTTAAATTATAAAATGTGCAAATTTGAAAGAAAGGACAAGAAGAAAATAAAAATTACAAGTAAGAATTAGTTATTGGTGTTTTTAGTAATATTTATATTATTATTAGAAGTTATTACCTTATAATTTTTTGCTATTAAATCGCCATTAATTTCTAAATTATTTGTAATTTTAACATAACTTGATGATGTATTCATAAAGTATAATAACCCAGGTCCACTATCAATAATTGCTGGATTTTCTGGTGTTGAATCATATACTTCAAGAGGCGAACTTGTTGATGCTGATGAATAATTGTCTGTTTCTGCTTGAGTAGCTGTGATGATTGTAGTTCCAGCACCAACAATATTAACTATGTTTTCAAAAATAGTTGCTACTGAAGTATCTGAACTAGTATAACTAAATGAACCTTGACTATCTGAAGTAGGATTTGTTAAGCTATAAGGTGAGTTACCATATGTTTGAGGTGAATAAGTATTTAGTGGTCCTAATGTTGGAGTTGGGGGTGTAGGGTTTAAGTAAATTTGGTTTCTATAATAAGTAGATATAGTTTGCCAGTTTCCTACTAAACCATCTTTATCAATTATACCATAAAATGTAATTAATGAATCGGGATTATTACTAACATTAGTAAAAGAATTGGTATCGACACTTATATTAGATTGTTTAAAAACAATCACGTTAAACAATGTGGTACAATTAAGGAACGCAGAATTTCCAATACTTGTCACGCTATCTGGTATAGTTATTGAAGTCAAACTGGTACAATAACGGAACGCATAATCTCCAATTCTTGTTACGCCATCTGGTATAGTAATTGAAGTCAAACTGATACAATTACCGAACGTAGAATTTTCAATTCTTGTTACGCCATCTGGTATAGTTATTGAAATCAAATTTTGACAATTATAGAACGCGCCAGATCCAATACTTGTTACGCCATCTGGTATAGTTATTGAAGTCAAAACGCGGCAATCATAGAACGCATTTTCTCCAATACTTGTCACGCTATCTGGTATAGTTATTGAAGTCAAATTTTGACAATTAAAGAACGTCGAATTGTTAATTATTGTTACGCCATCTGGTATAGTTATTGAAATCAAATTTTGACAATTAAAGAACGCATATTCTCTAATACTTGTCACGCTATTTGGTATAGTTATTGAATACAAATTGCGACAATCACGGAACGTAGAATTATTAATTATTGTTACGCCATCTGGTATAGTTATTGAAGTCAAACTTGAACACGAATTGAACGCATTACTTCCAATACTTGTCACGCTATCTGGTATAGTTATTGAAGTCAAACTTGAACACGAATTGAACGCAAAACCTTCAATACTTGTCACGCTATTTGGTATAGTTATTGAAGTCAAATTGCGACATGAACTACACATAAATTCTGAAATCCTCGTGATGGAATTTGACATAGTTATTGAAGTCAAACTGGTACAACCACTGAACACGCTAGATCCAATACTTGTCACGCTATCTGGTATAGTTATTGAAGGCAATCTGATACAATTACCGAACGCGCCAGATCCAATACTTGTCACGCTATCTGGTATAGTTATTGAAGTCAAATTGCTACAATTAGCGAACGCGCCAGATCCAATACTTGTTACGCCATATGGCATAGTTATTAAAATCAAACTGGTACAATTCGAGAACGCATTTTTTGCAATACTTGTCACGCGATATGTTATATCATTATTGGTAACACTACTGGGTATAGATACAGGTGTTGGTAAGGTTAATGTATTACTGAATACTGTAGCAGTACCATCACCAAATAAATTATAAACGATATTTTGAATAGTAACAGAAATCGACATTATATATATATATATATATATATATATATATAAATTTTATAAAAATAAAATTATAAACATAGTTTTACCTCCCCTTTTAAGATTTATACCTTTAGACAATTAAAATGCCTAAATATTTATGTATTTTTATTAACTTTTTCTAAATAAAGTTAATAAATGAGTAACAATTTCTAAAATTATAATTTTCTAAACTTTTCAAAATCGGCGTTTTAAATGTCCAAAGGTGTAAAAATAATATTATTTTTTAACTAACAAAAATTATATGTTATCAAAAGAGGGCAATGTAATATTAAACGACCATAAGTATTATTATTCAAAAATTATAATGAATTTTTATAAAAAATATAGTAAAAACCATAAAAAATATGAATTAAAAGAAATTAGAAAAGAACAGCAATTATTAAGAAATTATTTAATTGCTAATAAAGAACATATATGTATTATTTGTGATAAAAATTTACCATTGTGTTTATTAGAAACAGCACATTTAAAGCCAAGATGTATATTAAATAATAACGAAAAAAATGATACAAATATTGTAGAATTTATGTGTAGGTATTGCCATAATTTATACGATAATGGATTTTTATCTATTTATAAGGGATTATTGCATGTTTCAAATTTGTTGATTCAATATGATTTACATTACAACAAAGATAAAGTTATACATTATTACAATTTATATAATGAAAAATATTTTATCTTTCACTATAGATACATATATAAAAAGGGTATTTGATATAAGAAATTTATTAAAAATTTAGGAAAAATATTTAAAAATATATTACTATGTTATAATAATTTACAAATGGAAAATAATATAGACTACAAACGATTATATGAATTATCTATTATTGAAAAAGAACAAATATTAACAGATAATCAAAAAAAACAAGAAAAAATTAATGAATTAACAGAAGAATTAAACTCATATAAGATTGAAAATTATAGTAAGAAAAGTTATTACCAAAAAAACAAAGAAAAAATTATTGAAAAGGTTAAGGAATATAACAAACAATATACAAAATCTCCTGAAAAAGTAAAAGAATATAACAAACGAGCATATGAAAAAAGAAAGTCAAAAAAAATGGAAGAACAAAATTTAGAAAATTAAATATTTAGGAAAATTAATTAAAATATAATAATTTTAGAAAACTACTTAAAATTATTTTCTTTTCATATATTATAAAATGGAATTGGAAGAAAAACCACCAGACCCTTCAGAACAAGTTTATAGGATTATTAAGTGTCCTTTAAAATGTGTATTGAAAAAATATAATACATTACAACCTATTATTGAAAATGCTGTTATAGATATGAATGAAATTGTTATTTTGTCCTATCAGTTTATTCGGTTATATTTATTAGACAAATTCAATAACAACAAAGAATTACCTATTATTAATAAGCAATTTGTATTAGATGTAATAAAAACAATTAGTTCTCCAAATTCAAAAAGAGGACAAAAAACGAAACAAGAAAATATTAGAAATGCTACTGGCAAATTGGATATGAAACAATTTTATAATGAAGAATTTTCTAAATTAGTGTCTGCAAAACCATCTTATTCAAATAAAACGCATATATTAGCAATCACCGCAAATGAAATGATTACTTGTATCAATACAAACATTTCAACACATTTCATAAAACATTTATTCAGATACATTAATTCTGTATTTAAAGAACCAAAAATAATAGAAATTAAAAAAGAAAAAGACAAAATAAAGCGTAAAGAACTTTATAAAAATCTTAATCAAGAAATTCGTGATTTAAAGACTGATTTAATAAACAATAAAATAGAAAACTCCAAAGAAGAATACCATATTTGGATTAAAGAAAATAAACATTTTTTATTTCCAAACAAAGTAAATAAATCAGTTGCTTATGATGTTAAATGTAATCCAGAAAAATACATTAAGTATTCATTTTACATTAATCAGAAAATAGAAGAATTAGGCAGAAGACCTTATCAGGTAATACCACAAAGAAATAATATTGTTCCAAAAAATATAACATTAAATTCAAATGGAATAATTGATTTGATTGATGACAAGAAACAAACTATATTTCAATATAACAAAAGTGAATTGGTTTTACACGCGAAGAAACATCAAAAACACATTTGGAGTAAAATTTTGAAATTAGAAAAGAAAGATATTTTTAAACAAAAGGAATATGTTTTTTATAATCAAATTATTACTGATGGTTTTAGTTGCAGTTTATTATTTATATTGAAGAAATACAAAGATAAAGTATTTGGTGATAAATTACCGAAAGTAAATGATGAAATGGAATTCACAAAAATAGAAGATTTATCCAAAGAAAAATGCGACGAATATTTAACGGATAAATATAAATTAGTTTCATTAGACCCTGGTAAAATTAGACCAGTTAGTATGATTGATGAAAATAATAAATTCTTTAAATATACTGCGTGTAGAAGAAGATTTGAAACTTACACAAAAAGAAGTAATTACATTATTTTACAAGAAAAAAAGAATAATGGTATTGTTGAAAAAGAGAAGAAATCTCCAAATTATAATTCAAGAACTCTGAACCAAGAAAAATATAAACATTTTATTACAAATAAAACCATTCTTAATAATGAGGTGAAAGAATTTTACCAAAAACCTTTGTTCCGTAAATTAGCATTTCGTAGATTTATTAGAACCAAACAAAGTGAGGTAAAATTATTGAATGAGATTGAAAATACATATCTTACCAAAGAAGAAATAAAACAAGGCAAAAATATTGTTATTTTACACGGCGATTACAGCAGAACAACCCAAATGAAAGGTTGTATTCCAACACCAAATATTGGTATGAAGAAATTATTATTGAGTAGATTTAATATTGTTGAAATAAATGAATTCAATACGAGTAAGTTATATAATAAATCTTTGAAAGAAATGGAAAATGTAATTGTAAAAAGAAAGAAACATAAAAAATCGCTCCACGAAATACTCACTCCAAAAGAGGAAACAAATTGTCGTATATTCGTGAATAGAGATAAAAATGCTTGTAAGAATATATTATTACTTGGAAAATGTTATTTAGAAAGTCAGACAAGACCAGAAGAATTTACCAGAAAAGTAATAAAAACTGAAAAAATTAAGAAACCTAAAAAACAAGCAAGTAAGAATAAATAGTTGTTTCATTAAGGTAGTAAATGAAATAACATTAGGTGGGAATTTGCTTATCTACCATAAAGTAAGCAGATGATAAACCCATTACATAGAATTTAGTTTATCCTCCTTTTAGGAGGAAGCGCTCGTATTTTAAACTTGTTTTTTTTGCTATGAGAGTCGGCATTTAAAATACGCGTTGCTCTAAATATATATTTTTAGAATGTAAAGGTGATATAATGAAATATTATAGAAATAAATTTGGTTTTGAAATAATTGAACAAAGACAAGCTTATAATGATGATGATGATGATGATGATGATGATAAATTATATTATTATATGAGACTAGATTTATCAAAACTATCAGGAGGTAAAATGAAAAAAAAAAGAATTCTCTTCACGAGAAAAAGAAGAAAATTAAGAAAAATTTAAAAGATTTATATATATATAATGACAATACAATTTTGGTCAAATGATCCCACAATTTTATTTAATAAGGAATATGTATTTGAATTATGGCCTACATCATCAATGTGTTACGAAGAGAAATTAAATTCTATCACGCGATTAATTATATTATTAACTATTTTAGGATATATTTTAACAATGTCAAAAAGAGTATTAGCAGTTGGGGCAATAACATTATTGATTATATTTATTTTATATAATATGCGTAAACAAAAATTAACTAAAGATATGGTAGAGAATTTTGAAGTACAGGGTAACGAGATTACTGGTATGTTTGATAATAAACCAAAATCATTCGTAAACCCTGTAACTTTAGATGCTGTATTAAGAACAGAATTTAAGGAAGGAAATAAGAAAAATCCATTTAGCAATGTTTTATTAACACAAATTAACGATGAACCAGAGAGAAAGGCAGCTCCACCAAGTTTTAACCTTGACGTGGATGATGATATAACTAAAAATGTTAAACGTGCTGTTCAGATGATGAATCCTGGTATTAAAAATACAAATAAACAATTATTTGGTGATTTGTGGCAGAAGTTCCAACTTGATAATTTTTTAAGACCATTTAATAGTTGCCCAAACACGAAAATTTGCAATGATCAAACAGCTTACGCAAACTTTCTTTATGGCAACATGCCAAGTGCAAAGGAAGACACGCCTGATGGAAATATACAGCGAGTTAAGGACAACTACCGTTATACTCTTTATTAGCGGGATGATATTATTATTATGAATATTTACTATATTGTATTTATTATCATATATCCAATTTCAAAAAACATATATTATAATCTTATTACAATATTACGTTGAAATACAAAAGCAATAAGTCAAAGAGTTCTAGTCAAATGTAAAAACACCAAATATTATTATTGAAACTATGTGTGGTGTTAATAATAATAATAATAATAATAAAAGAAAACATATAAAATAATCAGGAATATTAAAAAAGTTATCACACTTGATAAAGAAGAATTCGCAAAACAATAGTTTAGTAAATTATATTATTCATTAAAAAATAAAATATCAATCAATAATATATAAATGGCTACTCATTCAGGATATACATTTAATAATCTTACACGTTTGGGCACCGATGAATGTAACCTAACTCAAACAGATATTCAAAATATAGCTTCTTGTAACTATTCTACTCAAAATTATTTTGCTGCTGATTGTAATATGAAAAAACCAATTGAATTAAGTACTACACAACCAGGTATTATGTATAATGGTGGATATCAAGTTGGCGCTGGTGGTTGTAATATTAATGATTCATCTAAACTTCAAATTGGAACAATTCAAACACATCCAAAATGCCGTATTGATTTATTCCATAGACCATTTGCCACTGTTCCTTATTTAGGGCGTGGTTCTGTAAATCCTGTTATGGAATCTCAAATTCAACAAGGAGAACAAATAATTAATAAACGCAGTGTTACTAATTTAAGTGAGAAAAGTTATATTAAATATCACCAAACACCTTTATTACCTGCTGTAAAACAAAGAATTAATAATCCTGCTTATCAAATTGAAAACATTGCTTCTGATGGATGGATTCGTGGCGGTGTTCCGTCTCGTGAATTAACTCGGGATACTGATTATTTCAATAAACATTCTACTTATCAATATGCTTAATATATGTGTATATATGAAATCCAACATATTCCGAGATAATTTATATAGGATATTGTACGATATTTCTTATTATACAAGCTTAAAAGGTGTAAAAAATAATATTTAAATTTATTTAAATATTATTGTATATATTAAATAATGTATAATACTAAATTTGTATGTAGATATTATAAAGATGATATATTTTTAGATACTGATAATGTAACAGAAAACGAAATCAGTTTTATACGTGATTATCTTTATAAAGAAGATTTACTAAATATTTTTACTATTGATTATAATGATAATCAAGTAGTTTTTGAAAATTCAATTTATGAATTATACGAAAAAATTAAAGATTGTGAATTTTTAAAAAAACTTATGAAAAGGGCATCATCAATAATATTCTCAAACGATATTAAATATGGCTTATGTATTTTATATTCTTATGATTACATGTATATGACACATAAATGTGTATCTGATTATTTAGATACTGGAAATATATCTGAAGAAAATAAAATTTTGTTTAAAAATTTTATTAAATAATATTTTATAAATGTATATAAATGGCTTCTACACGTAATAGAAATACTCCAGGAAACTATTGTTTAGAACAAAGACAATATCATAATTCTTCCAATTATACATTATATCCAAATTCACAATATGGCGTTGCTTATAATACGAGACTACCTGGAAATGGATTATTGCCAGCTCAAATTCCTTGGAATAAATTATCATATAATGCTGCTGATACTGAATCATTTTTATTTGGAATAAATTCAACAAATTTAGTGAATCCAGCTCCTTGTTTTGTTCCAGAAATAACACAATTAGATTCAACAAATATTTATGAAAAAGGGCCTGTTTTAATGCCAGAACCTTTAGTAATAGAAAAAAAACAAAGACCTTTTCCTATTCCAAATTAAATTGAGGTTAAATTACATCGTCCGGAAATAAAATGAGACAAACTTTCATCCAAAAATATTCTCATATATTCAAACCGGTGAAAGACACTGAAACGTATAGAAGAGAATACAAAATATAATACAATAAACTAATCTAATGTCAAATAGTTTAATACCCTTTAGGCGTGTTTTACATCATTTGGAAAGAATAATCATAAATTTTTATTTTTTTATAAAAGTTTCACTCATTTTCTTTGAGGACGATGTAATTTAAATATGTTATTATTTATATATAATGAGTAATATAAATGCAATAAATATAGTAAGTGAAAACATAAAAGTCACAAATTTAAATGTAACGCATATAAATGGTGCTCCATATACTCATCCTAATCCATGTAATAACTTATGTAAAAAAGGATACTATGTACCATGTCCAGATTGTAATTATACTGGTCCAGATGATTGTGATTGTGGAAATACATGTGATTTGTGTAACGACGAAGAGTCATACATTCCTGATGAATGTGATTGCTTTGTTCCTTGTCCAGAGAGAGGTGGAAAGACTGGACCCACTGGTATGACTGGACCCACTGGTATGACTGGACCCACTGGTATGACTGGACCCACTGGTATGACTGGACCCACTGGTATGACTGGAGCCACTGGTATAACTGGACCCACTGGTATAACTGGACCCACTGGTATAACTGGTCCCACTGGTATAACTGGACCTACTGGTATAACTGGTCCCACTGGTATAACTGGACCTACTGGTATAACTGGTCCCACTGGTATA
>Ga0255214_1000008_pt1 | contig 92955 bp, 92 predicted proteins | sample Miss_Law_RepB_8d_FD_189951 | JGI IMG/M metagenome (GOLD analysis project Ga0255214, IMG submission 189951) | Freshwater microbial communities from Mississippi River, Louisiana, United States - Miss_Law_RepB_8d | ecosystem: Environmental > Aquatic > Freshwater > River | place: USA: Louisiana... | reverse complement strand
GCGTAGTACTCCCTGAGCCTTCCCATCATCCGCCTGAGGAGCTTGTGGGCCACGGCCACCAACGCCTGCTTCTTTCTCTTTCCCCGCGAGAGCAGGCGGTGGTAGAAGGCCCGCATCTCCGGGTCATGGCGCACCGCCACCAGGGCGCCCATGTAGAGCTTTCGCCGCAGGAGGGGAGGCCCTTTTTTGGAGAGCCGACTCCTCTCCACGCTCTTTCCCGACTCCTCCCGCTCGGGGATGAGCCCCGCGTAGGAGGCCGCCCTCTTCGCCCGGCCCCAGAGCTCTGGGGGCAGGAGGGCCAGCACCGCTGCCGCCACCTGGGGCCCCACCCCGGGCAGGGCCATCAGGACCTCGGCCTCGGGGAGGGTGGCGAGGAGGGCCTGGATCCTGGCCTCCACCTCCCCGAGAAGCCCCTTCACGCAGGCCAGCTCCTTCTGGAGGAGGGCGAGGACCTCCTTGCTCCCCGCCCACTCCGCCGCCTCCATCTGGTTGAGGATGGTCCTTTCCCGCCCGGCCAAGTCCTCCCGGTAGCCCACCAGGGCTTTGAGCTCCCGGAGGGTTTCTGGGGGTAGGGTGTAGGCCCGGAGGTCTTCGTGGTAGACCTGGGCGTAGCGGGCGAGGAGGAGGGCGTCTTGGCGGTCGGTCTTCTGGCGTTCTCCCTTGGCCTTGCGGAAGGCGGCGAGGTGGTAGGGGTTGACCAGGGCCACCTGGAGGCGGTTTTCTGCCAGGAGCTTGAGGAGGGGGAGGTGGTAGGCGCTGGTGGGCTCCAGGGCGACCCAGGCGGGGTTGTGGTGGGCGAGGGCGGCGAGGAGGGCTTGACGGCCTTCAGGGGAGTTGGGGAAGCGGAGGCGGGTGGGTTTGGGGGAGTTGGAGACGAGGGCCAGGTCCAGGTGGGTTTTGCTGACGTCAATGCCGGCGAAGGTCATGGGCTCTCTCCTTTTGGTAACCTGAGGGAGGTGGCCACCCGACCCTGTGGGCCTTCCATGTGGATGCGGTCTTTGACGACCGGGATACTGTGCGGCGGGGAGGCCGGGGTGGGTGGCTACCGATCAATCCCGCGGGCGTGGTGGCCCGGCAACCGGGGCGGTGGGGCCTCCCTCAGGGGGCAAGATACATGCGACTCGGTTATGGCCCTCCAAAAGGCCCTTGTCTTCTCCAGTTGCAAGGGATTGAGCCCCGTAAGGGGATTGCGACCACCTCACCTCCACTCGCTTATCACGCGCCTCCACCAATGGTTGCAAGGGATTGAGCCCCGTAAGGGGATTGCGACGGGGTCATAGATCCAGTCCCTAGGCGGGCCGAGGCGAATCCGTTGCAAGGGATTGAGCCCCGTAAGGGGATTGCGACTTGCTGATTGTGAATGATGCCCATTCCTCCTTAGAAGGAAGTTGCAAGGGATTGAGCCCCGTAAGGGGATTGCGACGCTCGTCACGGGAAGCGCAAAAAGGTAGCTCCTAAGGGTTGCAAGGGATTGAGCCCCGTAAGGGGATTACTGTCTTGCCCATCAAGCGACCCCTTTGTCGTGGGTGAAGGCCTGTACCCCTCGCGCTAGGAGGCTTTCACGCAGGCCCCGGCGCGCCTGCCCACCCACCTTCCGGGCCCTTTCCCAAAGGGGCGCTCCCAGAAAAGGGGCCCGGGCGGTTCGGCGCCCGGGCCTTCGCGTCGTTCCAAATCTGGGGCTCTTTAGAGGACCAGGGTGCCCGCCCCCACGGCGCTTAGGGTGGGGGCCTCGAGGTCCAGGCGGTGGGCCAGGACCTTCCCCTTCCTTTCCCGGAGGAGGGGGAGGAGGCTTGCCACCACCTCCACCCCGTCTATGCGGGTGGGGTTGGCCCCCAGGAAGGCGAGGGCGGCCTCCGGCTCCCCTTCCGCGAGCCTTTCCAGGAAGCCCAGGTCCCGCCTCCTCGCCTCCTCCGCCAGGGTGCGGGTGAGGGGGGTGTCCCCGAAGCGGGGCCCCACGTGGGAGAGGTCCACGGCGAGGACGAGAAGGCCCGGGAAGTCCCGCAGGACCACCTTCAGGGCCTCCCCGAGCTCCGGGCTTCGCCTGGCCACGAGGAGGGGGAGGACGCGGGCCTCGGGGAACCGCCCCTTCAGGAAGAAGAGGGGAAGCTCCAGGCTGTGCTCCTCCCGGAAGGCGAGGGGCGTGTTGAAGAGCTCAAAGGGAAGGAGGGCGTCTAAGGCCTGGAGGGCGGGAAGGTCCGGCAGGGCGGGGCCGAAGGGGGTCTGGAAGGGCACGGGAAGGGCGGCGGCCTTCTCCTTCAGCGGCCTGTGGGCGACCCCCACCAGGTAGATGCGCTCAGGGGGCGGGGTCTTCTCCAGGGCGGCGAGGGCCGCCCCGTAGACCTCGGGGACGCGGGAGGGCTCCAGGTGGGGCATGAGGAGGACCCGGGCCTCCTCGCCTTCCCCCGGGTAGCTCGCCCGGAAGGCCTCGAGGAAGGCCCGGGCCTCCCGCTCGCCCTCGGGATAGGAGAGCCCGGCGAGGCGCATGGGCCGCTCCCGCTTGAGCTTTTCCTCCTCCTCTTTGAGCCTCGCCTCCACCTTCTCCGTGAGGAGGAGGCCCGCCTCCTCCAGGGCCTTCGCCAGGTCTTCCAGCTCCTTCTTCGGCACCAGGACCCCGTGGCGCTTGAACACCTCCTCCTGCACCTCCTCCAGGGTCCTCCCCTCCATGAGGGAGAGGAGGAAAAGCCCGCCCTCGGTGAGGGCCAGGGGCTTCTCGTAGACCCCGTAGGGGTCGGAGACCAGGAAGCCCCCCTCAATGGGGGTGATCTGGGGTTCCCGAAGCCTGAGCCTCCCTTCCACCCCTCCAATATAGGAGAAAGGCCCGGGCCTCCTCCTTGGTCCCCACCCGGCCTTCGGCCTGGGCCTCGAGGAGGGCCTTTAGGGCCCTTCCCACCTCGGGGCCTTCTTGGAGGCCCAGAAGGGCCATCACCTCCTCCCCGGAGAGGAGGGGCCTTTGCGGCAGGGGGTCTTTCAGGACCTCTTCGTAGCGCCCGAGCACCTCCCAGGCCTCGCGCTCCACGCCCCTCGTGGCCAGGCGGTCCGCCGCCATGAGGTAGACGAGGTCCGGGAGGAGGTCCTGGCGCCTCAGGAAGAAGCGGCGCAGGGCCTTCCTCTCCTCGGGGAGGCGGTCCATGTGGCGGCGCACCAGGCCCGCCGCCCGCTCCACCACCTCCTTGGGGAAGCGGAGCCAAAAGAGGCTTGCCCGGGCGATCTCCGCCCCCACCTCGGCGTGCCCCAGGAAGCGGAAGCGGCCCACCTCGGGGTCAAAGCGGCGGGTGAGGGGCTTGCCCACGTCGTGGAAGAGGGCGGCGAGGCGGGCCTCGAGGGGGGCCTCGGGCCAGAGCCAGAGGAGGTGGAAGACCGCGCTCAGGGTGTGGTCCCAGGCGGGAAGGTGGTGCACCCCGCCCTGATGGAGGCCCACGAGGAGGGCGAGCTCGGGGAGGTAGACCCCAAGGAGCCCCACCCTCTCCAGAAGGCGCAGGCCGAAGGCCGCCCTCGGGGAGAGGAGGAGCCGGGCAAGCTCCTCCTTGACCCTTTCCCGCGCGGGGAGGGCCTCGGGGTGGGCCTGGAGGAACCGGGCGTGGCGGCCAAGGGCCTCCCGGGTCCTCTGGGGAAGCCCGAAGCCCAAGGTGGCGGCGAGGCGGACCCCCCGGAGGCTTCGCAGGTGGTCCTGGTAGAGGTTTTCCTCCCGCACGGGGACGAGGAGGCGCCGCCTCAGGTCCTCCTCCACCCCCTTTAGGCCGAAGACGGCGCCCCCCTTCCAGAGGAGGGCGTTCACCCGGTAGTCCCGCCGGAGGAGGTCCTCCTCCAGCCTCCCCTCCAAGGGGGTGAAGTCCAGGGTCCTTTCCCCCACCACCAGGCGGTAGTGGCCCCGCTTGGGGTCCAGGGGGAAGAGGCTTCCCCCGAGGCGCCTCTTTGCCTCCTCGGCCGCCCCTTCGGGGTCCAAGGCGGCGTAGTCCAGGTCCGTTGGCCTTCTTCCCAGGAGGAGGTCCCGCACCGCCCCGCCCACGGGGAAGGCGTCCTTGGGGGTATAAAAGGGGAAGTCCATATGGGCCACGAGGCGAAGCACCCCATTATTATCGGCATCACCGGGAACATCGGCAGCGGCAAGAGCACCGTGGCCGCCCTCCTCAGGTCCTGGGGCTACCCCGTCTTGGACCTGGACGCGCTCGCCGCCCGGGCCCGGGAGAACAAGGAGGAGGAGCTGAAGCGCCTCTTCCCCGAGGCGGTGGTGGGGGGGAGGCTGGACCGGAGGGCCCTCGCCCGGCTCGTCTTTTCCGACCCGGAGAGGCTCAAGGCCCTCGAGGCCGTGGTCCACCCGGAGGTCAGGCGGCTTCTTATGGAGGAGCTTTCCCGCCTAGAGGCCCCCCTCGTCTTTCTGGAGATCCCCCTCCTCTTTGAGAAGGGGTGGGAGGGGAGGCTCCACGGGACCCTCTTGGTGGCGGCCCCCCTGGAGGAGCGGGTGAGGCGGGTGATGGCGCGCTCGGGGCTTTCCCGGGAGGAGGTCCTGGCCCGGGAGCGGGCCCAGATGCCCGAGGAGGAGAAGCGCAAGCGGGCGACCTGGGTCTTGGAGAACACGGGGAGCCTCGAGGACCTGGAAAGGGCCTTGAAGGCGGTCCTGGCCGAGCTCACCGGGGGGGCCAAAGGAGGGCGAGGCTGAGGGCGAGGGCGAAGAGCAGGTGGGCTTGGCCCCCGCCGAGGAGGAGGGCGGCGAGGGGCAGGGCCAGGGCGAAGGCGAGGAGGGCGGGGTGGGCTTTGCGGCTTCCGAGGAGGAGGACGCCTGCGGGAAGGCCCGCCAGGAGGAGGAGCCTCGGGTCCACGGCGAAGAGGACGCCCAGGGGGGCGAGGAGGCTTCCCGCCCGCCGGAGGCCGAGCCAGGGGCTTAAGGCGTGGGCGAAGGCCGCGGCGGCCCCCGCCGCCAGGCCCCCGGTGTAGTCCCGGGCCAGAAACTCCCCCAGGGCCACGGCGAAGACCCCCTTGGCGAAGTCCAGGAGGAGGACGAGGCCCGCGGGGACGGGGCCGAGGCGCCAAAGCGGCTCCCTCCCCGACCACGCCTTGCCCTGGAGGGCGGCGAACCAGAAGGCGAAGGGAAGGCTTCCCATGAGGTAGCCCGCAAGGAGGGCGGCGGCCATGCCCCCATGCTAGACAAAAGGCGCCCTTCTGCCTATACTAGAGGGCGCTGCGGGGAGTAGCGCAGCCCGGTAGCGCACCTCGTTCGGGACGAGGGGGTCGCTGGTTCAAATCCAGTCTCCCCGACCAAGGGCCGGCCCACGGGCCGGCTTCCTTCTTTCGGGTGGGGTTTGCGAAGCCTCCTTGGGGCGGTAAGCTGAAGGGCGTGGTGCGGATCCTGGGCGGCAAGGCCCGGGGCGTGGCCTTGAAGGTGCCCGCCTCGGCCCGTCCCTCCCCGGTGCGGCTGAGGAAGGCCCTCTTTGACTACCTCCGCCTCCGCTACCCGCGGCGGGGGCGCTTCCTGGACCTCTTCGCGGGGAGCGGGGCCGTGGGCCTCGAGGCCGCCAGCGAGGGTTGGGAGGCGGTGCTGGTGGAGAAGGACCCCGAGGCGGTCCGGCTCCTCAAGGAGAACGTGCGCCGCACGGGCCTCGGGGCCCGGGTGGTGGCCCTCCCGGTGGAGGTCTTCCTCCCCGAGGCCAAGGCCCAGGGGGAGCGGTTCACCGTGGCCTTCATGGCCCCGCCGTACGCCATGGACCTCGCCGCCCTCTTCGGCGAGCTTCTCGCAAGCGGCCTGGTGGAGGCGGGGGGGCTTTACGTCCTCCAGCACCCTAAGGACCTCTACCTCCCCTTAGGGGAGCGGCGGGTCTACGGGGAGAACGCCCTCACCCTGGTGGAGGTCTAGATGCACGTGGTCTACCCTGGGAGCTTTGACCCCCTGACCAACGGCCACCTGGACGTGATCCAGCGGGCGAGCCGGCTCTTTGAGAAGGTGACCGTGGCCGTCCTGGAGAACCCGAGCAAGCGGGGCCAGTACCTCTTCAGCGCCGAGGAGCGCCTGGCCATCATCCGGGAGGCCACGGCCCACCTGGCCAACGTGGAGGCGGCCACCTTCTCCGGCCTCCTCGTGGACTTCGTGCGCCGGGTGGGGGCCCAGGCCATCGTGAAGGGGCTTAGGGCGGTGTCCGACTACGAGTACGAGCTCCAGATGGCCCACCTGAACCGCCAGCTCTACCCGGGCCTCGAGACCCTCTTCATCCTCGCCGCCACCCGCTACTCCTTCGTCTCCAGCACCATGGTCAAGGAGATCGCCCGCTACGGGGGGGATGTCTCCAAGCTCGTACCCCCGGCGACCCTGAGGGCCTTGAAGGCCAAGTTGGGCCAGTAGAATGCGGTCTATGTGGGCCCTTCTTTCCGTCGCGGACAAGCGGGGGATCGTGGACTTCGCCCGGGGGCTTGCGGAGCTTGGCTTCCGCCTCCTCGCCACGGGGGGGACCTACCGCGCCCTCCGCGAGGCGGGGCTTCCCGTGACCTACATCTCCGACTTCACCGGCTTTCCCGAGATCCTGGAGGGGAGGGTCAAGACCCTCCACCCCAAGGTGCACGCCGCCCTCCTCGCCCGCCCGGACCAGGAGGAGGAGCTTAAGGCCTTGGGGTTGGAGCGCATCGGGGTCTTGGCGGTGAACCTCTACCCCTTCCGGGAGACGGTGGCCCGGGGGGCCTCCTTTGCGGAGGCCCTGGAGCAGATTGACATCGGGGGCCCCGCCATGCTCCGGGCGGCGGCCAAGAACCACCAGGCGGTGCTTCCCGTGTGCGACCCCGAGGACTACCCCCGGGTCCTGGAGGCGCTCAAGGCGGGGCCCTCCCCGGACTTCCGCCAAAAGCTCGCCCGCAAGGCCTTCGCCCACACCGCCCTCTACGACGCCGCCATCGCCGAGTGGCTTTCCGGGGAGAAGTTCCCCGAGGAGAAGCTTTTGGCCCTCAGGCGGGAGGCCTCCTTGCGTTACGGGGAGAACCCCCACCAGGAGGCGGCCCTCTACCGGGTGGTGGGGGAGAGGGGGCCTCTGCTCGAGGCCCAGGTGCTTCAGGGGAAGGCCATGAGCTTCAACAACTACCTGGACGCCGAGGCCGCCTGGAACCTGGTGTCCGAGTTCGCCGAGCCCGCCTGCGTGGCCGTGAAGCACCAGAACCCCTGCGGCGTGGCCCTGGGGGAGACCCCCCTGGAGGCCTACCGGAAGGCCTACGAGGCCGACCCCGTCTCCATCTTCGGCGGCATCGTGGCCTTCAACCGCCCCCTGGACGGCCCCACGGCGGAGGCCCTGGCGGAGGTCTTCCTGGAGGTGGTCCTCGCCCCCTCCTTTAGCCCCGAGGCCCGGGCGGTCCTCGCCAGGAAGAAGAACCTCCGCCTCCTCCAGGTGCCCTTCCCTGCCCAAGGGCCCTACCTGGACCTGAGGCGCCTCCGGGGCGGGGTGCTCCTCCAGGACGCGGACACCGAGGACCCCGCGGAGCCCAAGGTGGTCACGGAGAGGGCCCCCACCCCGGAGGAGTGGCCCGACCTCCGCTTCGCCTGGAAGGTGGTGAAGCACGTGCGCTCCAATGCCATCGTGGTGGCCAAGGGGGGGATGACCCTGGGGATCGGGGTGGGGCAGACGAACCGCCTCGCCGCCGCCCGGCACGCCCTGGAGGCGGCCGGGGAAAGGGCCAAGGGCGCCGTCCTGGCCTCCGACGCCTTCTTCCCCTTTGACGACGTGGTCCGCCTCGCCGCCTCCTACGGCATCGCCGCCATCATCCAGCCCGGGGGGAGCGTGCGGGACCAGGACTCCATCAGGGCGGCGGAGGAGGCGGGGATCGCCATGGTCTTCACCGGCGTGCGCCACTTCCGCCACTGAGCCAGGAGCGGGCGGTTGTTTTGCCGGGGCCCCATGCCGGCGCAGACCGGCACGGGGTTTACTTCCCCACGCAGAAGTTCTGGAAGACCCGGGCCACCACCTCCTCCGCCACCTCCTTGCCCGTGAGGAGGGCGAGGGCCCGGGCCGCCTCCTCCAGGGCGAGGCCCATGAGGTCCTCGGGGAGGGAGAGGGCCTCCTCCAGGCGCTCCCTAGCCCGGAGGAGGGCTTCCACCTGGCGCTCGGTGAGGAGGACCTCCCCCCCCTCCCTCCCCAAAAGGGCCTCCCTTACCGCCTCCTTGAGCCGGTCCAGACCCTCTCCCGTGAGGCTGGAGACGGGGAGGAACTCCGGGTCCTCCCAGGCCGGGGGAAGGTCGCTCTTGGTGGCCACCTTCAGCGTCCTCGCCCAAGGCAGGGGGGGCGGGGCGGGCTTGGGCTGGGAGCGGTCCACCACGTAAAGGACCAGGTCGGCTTCCTCGGCGATTCCTAAGGCCCTCTCCACCCCCATCCGCTCCACGGGGTCCTCCGTCTCCCGCACCCCGGCGGTGTCCACGGCCACGAGGGGGATGCCGAAAAGCTCCAGGGGGGCCTCGAGGTAGTCCCGGGTGGTTCCGGGGATGGGGGAGACGAGGGCCCGCTCGTACCCCAAAAGGGCGTTGAGGAGGCTGCTCTTCCCGGCGTTGGGGGCCCCGATGAGGGCGAGCCTGGCCCCCTTCTGGGCCAGGCGGGAGGCCTTGGCCTGGGCGAGGAGGGCCTCCACCTCGGCGAGGACCTCCCGGATGGTCCTTTCCGCCTCCAGGGGCTCCACCCCCTCCTCGGGGTAGTCCAGGAGGGCCTGGATGTGGGCGAGGAGGTTTAGAAGCCGGTTCTCCAAGGCCTCAATCCGGCGGGAAAGGGCCCCCTCCAGCGCCCTCAGGGCCTGCCTCCGGGCAAGCTCCCCTTCCGCCTCAATGAGGGCCAAGACCGCCTCCGCCTGGGCCAGGTCCATCTTGCCGTTCAGGTAAGCGCGAAAGGTAAACTCCCCGCGCCCCGCGGGCCTTGCCCCTTCCGCCACCAGGACCTCCATCACCCGGCGGAGCACCGCGGGAGAGCCGTGGGTCTGGAACTCCACCAGGTCCTCCCCCGTGTAGGAACGGGGGGCGCGGAAGACGAGGAGGATCGCCTGGTCAATGGCCTCCCCCGTCTTAGGGTCCACCACCTCGCCCAGGGCGAAGCGCCCGCCCTTAAGGCGCCTCGGGTCCTTACCCCGCCACACCCTTGCGGCGATCTCCAGGGCGCCCTCGCCGGAAAGCCGCACCACCCCGATGGCCCCCTTCCCGGGGGGGGTGGCGATGGCGCAGATGGGGTCTTTAAGGTTCACGCCCGGCGAAACTCCTCTTCGGTGATCCCCGCTTGTTTCAGAACGGTCTTAAAAAGACCCCAAGGTATCTCGCCGGAGTGCAGGGGCAGCACCACCTTTCGGCCGTCCGGGTGCACGTAGACCCGGTGTCCCCCTTTGCCCCGACGGGGGAGCGGCTTGAAACCTAGCCGCTCAAGCTTCCGGGCCACCTCGGAGGTCTTAGGCGGCATCCAGGGAAATCTGGGCCACGGTCACATCGGGAGGCGGGGCCTCCCCCAAGGCTTCCAAGGCCTCTAAGGCGGCTTCCAAGGCGTCCTTGGCGTTTTCCAGGGCCTCTTCCGGGGAGTGGCCGAAGGTGGCGCACCAGGGCAGGGCGGGCACCTCAGCAAGCCACACCCCTGGGGTCTCCGGGTCGGGGCGTAAGACGACGGTGTAGCGCATCCCTTTCATTCTACAAGGCCTTCCTCAGGGCCTCGAGGGTCTTTTCCACGTCCTCCTCCCTGTGGGCCACGGAGAGGAAGGCCGCCTCAAAGTTGGAGGGAGGCCAGTAAATACCCCGGTCCAAGAGGCCGTGGAAGAAGCGCTTGAAGAGCTCCGTGTCCGTGCGCCTGGCGTCCTGGAAGGTGACCACGGGGCCTTCCGTGAAGAAGACGGTGATCATGGAGCCCACCCGGTTCACCGTGTGGGGAAGCCCCTTCTCCTTGAGAACCTCCTTCAGGCCCGCCTCCAGCCTGGCCCCCAGGTCCTCTAGGTAAGCGTAGTAGCCGGGGTTCTCCTCCAAGAGCTCCAGGGTGGCGAGCCCCGCCGCCATGGCCAAGGGGTTCCCGGAAAGCGTCCCCGCCTGGTAGACGGGGCCCAGGGGGGCCACCTTCTCCATGATCTCCCGCCTCCCCGCGTAGGCCGCGGCGGGAAGCCCCCCGCCCAGGATCTTCCCCAGGGTGACGAGGTCGGGCTTAAGGCCGAGAAGCTCCGTGGCCCCGCCGAAGGCCAGGCGGAAGCCCGTCATCACCTCGTCGGCGATGAGGAGGACCCCGTAGGCCTTGGCCTCGTGGAGGGCCTTAAGGAAGTCCTCCGTGGGGACCAGGACCCCGGCGTTGCCGACCACGGGCTCAAAGATGATGGCGGCGATCTCCTCTCCCCGCCGCTTCAGCACCTCCCGCAGGCCCTCGGGGTCGTTGTACTCCAGGACCAGGGTGAGCTTGGCGTATTCCTCGGGCACCCCGGCGGAGGAGGGGACGCCCAGGGTGAGGGCCCCTGAGCCCGCCTCCACCAGGAGGCCGTCCGCGTGGCCGTGGTAGTTCCCCCGGAACTTGACGATGTAGGGCCTTCCCGTATACCCCCGGGCGAGGCGGAGGGCCGACATGGTGGCCTCGGTCCCCGAGTTCACGAAGCGCACCAGGTCCACAAAGGGGTAGGCCCGCTTGACCTTCTTCGCCAGGGCCACCTCCAGAGGGCTTGGCGCCCCGAAGGTGAGGCCCCTTTCCAAGGTCTCCCGCACCCGGGCGAGGACCTTGGGGTGGGCGTGGCCCAGGATCAAGGGCCCCCAGCTCATCACGTAGTCCAGGTAGCGGTTCCCGTCCGCGTCCCAGACGTAGGCCCCTTCGCCCCGCACCAGGAAGGGGGGGGTGCCGCCCACGGCCTTGAAGGCCCTGACCGGGCTACTCACCCCGCCCGGGATGTGCCGCTTCGCCTCCTGGAAGTAGGCCTCGGAGATGGGCCGCTCCATGCCCCCCACTCTAGCGGCTTTCCCCCGGGAAAGGGTAGCCTTGGAGGGATGAGCGGGTGGACCTACCTCTTCCTCGCCATCCTCTCCGAGATCCTGGCTTCCAGCGCCCTCAAGGCCTCCCAGGGCTTCAGCCGCTTCCTCCCGAGCCTCGTGGTGGTGGGGGGCTACGGCCTCGCCTTTTACTTCCTAAGCCTCTCTTTGAAGACCGTTCCCCTGAGCCTGGCCTACGCCGTCTGGGCCGGGGTGGGGACGGCGGCCATCGCCCTCATCGGGGCCTTTTTCTTCGGGGAGGCCATCTCCCCCAAGGGGTGGCTCGGCATCGCCCTGGTGGCGGTGGGGGTGGTTCTCATCCGCCTGGCGGACTAGGGGCGAATGGGCCTAAGCCCCAGGGCCTCGAGGTGGGCCAATAGCGGCCTCAGATCCAAGGCCCCTACGTAGAGAAGCGTCCGGAAGCCCAGGCCCCCCGCCTCCCGGAAAAGGTGGAGGCCGAGGAGGGGCGTCCGGGTGGCTTCCAAGGCCTCCAAAAGCGCCCTCAGACGGGGAAGGTCCGGCACCAGGACCTCGAGGGGGCTTGCCGGGGCCCCAGGGCGTAAGTGGTCCAGGAGACCCCTGAGCAGGTCAAAGGCCGTGACCAGGCCCACCAAGACCTCCTCTTCCACCACCGGAAGGGCGCCCACCCGGGCGGCCTCCATGCGGAAGGCCGCCTCCTCGGGAGACTCCTCCGGGTGGGCTTTGGGGAACTCCTGGAGGAAGCGGGCCACAGGAGCTTCCCACTGGGCCTGCACCGAAGCGGGGGCCCAAGGGGCGAGGAAGGGGCGGAGGTACCTCTCCCCCACCATGCCCCGGTAACGGCCCCCGTCCACCACGGGCAGGTAGCGCACCCCCGTCTGGACCAGAAGGCGGTGGGCCTGCCCCAGGGGCACCTGGGGCCCTACCACCACGAGATCGGTGCGCATGAGGTCCCGCAGGACCGGGGTCCGGGCCAAGGGCGCTCTCATAAGTGCATGATGGGTTACTGTTGGCCTAATGTCAAGTGTATTGTTGACAGTTGAGCATCACTTATAAGACTGATAGTAACTAGACAGCCCGAACGCTCTCCCCAAGCCCCCGACATAATGCGCAACTGGCGCACCTAAAGTGCGCTCCCCAGGCTTACTGGCCGAAAAGGGCCTCCAAGGGCAACCGGAAGCCCGGTAGGGCCTCTCCTCCTTCCAGAACCTCGTGGGCGCGAAGAAGCCTCCCCTCCCCGCCCCGCCCGTAGACCTCCACCGCCTTGAGCTCGGGGTAGACCAGCCACACCGCCTTGGCCCCCGCCTCCAGGTAGTCCAGCACCTTGGCCAAAACCCCCTCCGCCTCCTCCCCGGGGGAGACCACCTCCACGGCGAGGTCCGGGGCCCCCTCGTAGAACCCCTCCCGGGTCACCTCCTTGAGCCTTTCGTGGGAGAGGAACCAGACGTCGGGGCTTCGCACCCGGTCGGGATCCCGGCGGAGGACGAACCCCCCCTCCACCCCAGCCACGCCGCGCCCCGTTTCTTCCAGCCAACGCATCAGGTGGTAACCGATCCGCAAAGCGATCCTTCCGTGCTCCGGCTTGGGCGGCCTCTCCTCCCGGACCTCCCCGTCCACAAGCTCCCCCCGCTCTAGAGGCAGGGCGAAGAACTCCTCGGCCGTCAGGCGGGTCTTGACCATGGGGCCTCCTCCTTAGTAGGTTAGCGCCTTCCTCAAGGCGGCGAGGACCCTCCTCGCGTTTGGCCGGTAGAGGTGCTCAATGGCGCTGAAGGGCGGGTAAGGGGCGTCGTAGCCCGCCACCCGGAGAACCGGGGCCTGGAGGTAGTCTATGGCCCCTTCGGCGATGCGGGCCGCGATCTCCGCCCCGAAGCCCCCGGTGCGCATGGCCTCGTAGACCACGATGGCCCGGCCCGTCGCCCGCACGGCCTCGAGGAGGGTCTCCTCGTCCAGGGGGACCAGGGTCTCCAGGTCCACCACCGTGACCTCCACCCCCTCCCTTTGGGCCACCTCCGCCGCCTCCAGCATCACCTCCACCATGCCCCCGTAGCCGATTAAGGTGGCCGCCTTTCCCTCCCTAAGGACCCGGGCCTTCCCCAGGGGCAGGGTGTAGTACCCTTCCGGCACCTCCGCCCTCGCGCCCCGGTAGAGCTTGATGGCCTCGAGGAAGAACACGGGGTCCTCGTCCTCAATGGCGGAAAGGAGAAGCCCCTTGGCCCTTTCCGGGCTTGAGGGGATCACCACCTTGACCCCCGGGGTGTGGCAGAGGAGGGCCTCGGGGGAGTCGGCGTGCTGCTCCGGGGTGTGGACGCCCCCGCCGTAAGGGGCCCGCACCACCACGGGAAGCCCCACCCGTCCCCGGGAGCGGTGCCGCCAGCGGCCGAGGTGGGAGAGGATCTGGTCCAGGGCAGGATACAAAAACCCGGCAAACTGGATCTCGGCCACGGGACGCATCCCCCCCATGGCGAGCCCGATGGCCATCCCCAGGATGCCGCTTTCCGCCAGGGGCGTGTCAAAGACCCGCTTCTCCCCGTACTTCGCCTGCAGGCCCTCCGTGACCCGGAAGACCCCCCCGAGCCGCCCCACGTCCTCCCCGAAGACCAAAACCCGCTCGTCCCGGGAAAGGGCCAGGTCCAGGGCCTCGTTGATGGCTTGGACCATGTTGAGGACGCGCATCACTCCACCTCCTCCACGTGGAGGCCTCGCCTGAGGGCCTCCCAGGCCCGCCTCTGGTCGGGGCCCATCTCGGCGTAGACGTGCTCCACGATCTCCTCGGGCCTGGGCTCGGGGGCTTCGTCGGCCAGGGCGAGCTCCCTCTGGAACTCCTCCTCAAGCTCAAGAAGAAGCGCCTTCTCCGCCTCCTCGCCCCAGAGGCCCCGCCCCTCCAGGGCCTTCCGCAGGCGGAGGATCGGGTCCTTGGCCCGCCAGGCTTCCTCTTCCTCTTTGCTGCGGTAGCGGGAGGGGTCGTCGGAGGTGGTGTGGGGGGCGAGGCGGTAGGTGAGGGCCTCGAGGAGGGTGGGGCCCTCCCCCTTCCTGGCCCTCTCCACCGCCTTCTTGGCCTCGAGGTACACGGCGAAGGCGTCGTTCCCGTCCACCACCACCCCCGGCATCCCGTACCCCTCGGCCCGCCTCGCCACGTAGTCCACCTTCATCTGGCGGCTTTTGGGGACGCTGATGGCGTAGCCGTTGTTCTGCACCAGGAAGACCACGGGGGCGCCGAAGACCGCGGCGAAGTTCAGCCCCTCGTGGAAGTCCCCCTCGCTCGTCCCCCCGTCCCCGATGGAGGTGGCCACCACCCAGTCCTCCCCCCGGTACCGCCCGGCCAGGGCGAGCCCCACCGCCTGGGGGATCTGGGTGGCGATGGGGATGTAGGGGTTCACCGCCCTGACCCCCTCGGGGAAGCGCCAGCCGGCAGGGTGGGCCCGCCAGTAGAGGATGAGGGTGTGGATGGGAAGCCCCTTGGCGAGGAGCATGGCGCTTTCCCGGTAGGAGGGGACGACCCAGTCCCTCTCCTCCAGGGCCAGGGCCACCCCCACCTGGGCCGCCTCCTGGCCCATGAAGGGGGCGTAGACCCCAAGCCTCCCCTGGCGCTGGAGGGTGAGGGCCTTCTCGTCAAAAAACCGGGCCCGGCGCATGGCCCGGTAGAGCCTCAGGGCTTCTTCCTCCGCTAGGGGGAACTCCCCTTCATCCAGATACCGCACCACCTTCGGCTTCACGGGGGGAGTTTACCACACGCCCCAGGCGCTCCAGGGCGAGGTGAAGCTCCTCCTCAGTCTTGCAGAAGGCGAAGCGGAAGAGGTCCTTGGGAGGGTCTTCAAGGTAGAAGGCCGAGGCGGGGATGAGGGCCACCCGCGCCTCCTCCACGAGCCGGAAGGCGTCCCACCCGGGAAGCTCGGCCATGAGGAAGTAGGTGCCCTCGGGGACGTAGACCCTAAGCCCCATCGCCCTAAGCCCCCCGGCGAGGAGGTCCCGCCTCCTCCGGTAGCCTTCCCGCAGGGCCTCGTAGAACCCCTCTCTCCTCGCCAGCTTCAGGGCCTCCGCCACCCCGGCCTGGAGGGGCGTGGGGGCGGAGAAGCTCGTCCACTGGCGCATCCCCGCGAGGCGGGGCATGAACTCCTTGGGCCCCACGATCCAGCCCACCCGGTAGCCCGTGGCCTCGAGGCGCTTCCCTGCGCTCCCCACGGTGAAGGTGCGCTCCGGGGCGAACTCCCTAAGGCGCCTTGGCCTCTCCCCGTAGTAGAGCTCGTCGTAGACCTCGTCGGATATGAGGAAGAGGTCGTGCGCCCTTGCGAGGCGGGCGATGGCCTCTAGCTCCCTCTCCCCGAAGACGAGGCCCGTGGGGTTCATGGGGGTGTTGAGGAGGAGGGCCCGGGTCCTTGGGGTGAGGGCCTTCTCCAGGGCGGAAAGGTCCAGGCGGAAGCCCTCAGGGGTGAGGTCTAAGCGCACAAGCCTGGCCTTGGCCCCCGCCAGGAAGGCGTCCGGCAGGTAGACGTCAAAGAAAGGCTCCAGCACCACTACCTCGTCCCCCGGGCCCACGAGGCTTTGCAGGAGGACGTAGAGGGCCTCCGTGGCCCCGGAGGTGACCACCACGCTTTCGGGCTCCACGGCGAACTCTTCGGCAAGGGCCTCCCTAAGGGCGGGAAGCCCCGCCGGGGGGGCGTACTGATCCTGGCGGCCCAAGGCGCGCCGCACCGCCTCCAGGAGGAAGGGAGGCGGGGGATTAGAGGGAAACCCCTGGCCCAGGTTCACCGCGCCCAGGCGCTGGGCGAGCCCGCTCATCCTGGGGAAGATGCTCTCCTTGGCCGCCTCGGTGCGGGGGTGGAGGCGCATGGGGATAGGGTAGCGCAAGGTTATGCGCTGGGGGAAGGGCGGGCCTCCCCGAAGAGGTGGAGGAAGAGGGCCTCGAGGCTCGGCGTCCCCCGGGAGACCTCGAGGACCTCCACGGGGAAAGCCCCCAAGGCCTCCCGTAGCGCCTCCCACGGCCCGAGGAAGAAGAGGACCTCGGGGCCTTCCGCGCTCCAGCCGGGGCCTAAGGCCTGGAGGAGGGCCTCCGCCTTGGGCTCGGCGAGGCGCACCCGGTACCCCTCCCCGGCCCACTCCCGGAGAAGGACCCGGGTGGGGCCCTGCCGCCGCACCTCCCCCCGGTGGAGGAAGGCCACGCGGTCGCTCACCCGCTCCACCACCTCGAGGTCGTGGGAGGTGAGGAGGATGCCCCAGCCCTCCTTCTTAAGCTCCAGGAGGATCCCCTCAAACTCCCTCCGGCTCACGGGGTCCAGGCCCAGGGTGGGCTCGTCCAGGAGGAGGAAACGGGGCTTGAGGGCGAGGGCCAGGGCCAGGGCCGCCTTCTGCTGCATGCCCCGGGAGAGGGAGGCGAGAGGGGCGTGGAGGCGGTCCTTTAGGCCGAAGCGCTCCAGCCAGGCCTCAAACCGGGGGCGGACTTCCTTTGGGGGAAGCCCCCGGATGCCCCCGAAGTAGAGGGCGTTCACCAGGAGGCTCAGGTTGACGTAGAGGTTGCGGCTTCCCTCCAGGAGGACGCCGAACTCGTGGCCCTGGGGTCTGCGCCGCGCCCCGCCCTCCTCCAGGACCACCTCTCCCCCATCGGGGAGGAGGAGGCCGAGGACGACCTTGATGAGGGTGGTCTTGCCTGCCCCGTTGGGGCCCAAAAGGCCCAGGATCTCCCCGGCCCCAAGCTCCAGGCTCACCCCCTTGAGGGCCTCCAGCTTGCCGAAGCGCTTGTGGACGTTCTGCACCAAAAGCCGCATCAGTACCTCCCTAATAGGCCCCTCCGCCGCACCGCCGCGTAGACCCAGGCCATGGCGAAAAGCCCCGCCCCGAGGAAGAGGAGGGCTTGGACCAGGGCCAGGAGGAGAAGCCCCGGAGAAACCTCCTCCCCTGTGAAGGCGAGCCGGAGGAGGTAGGCCCCCGGGGCAAAGGGCAGGTGGGTCATCCAGGGCTCAAACCGGACCAGGGAGAAGAAGTAAGGCAGGAAGAGGAACTGGACGATGGTGAAGAAGCCCTCCACCCGCTTGAACTGGAGGGCCAAGGCCCCCATGCCGAGGGCGAAGCCCAAGGCGGCGAGGTACAGGGGCAAAAGGCCCAGGGGCCACCAGGAGGCGGGGGTGAGCCTAACCCCGAGGAGGAGAACCAGGGGAAGAAGGGTAAGGAGGTTAAAGGTGATGCCGGCGAGACCCTGCACGAGGGCGCGCAGGAGAAGCTGCCGGAGAAGCCCTCCTCGGGCCAGGCCCAGGTGCTCCAGGGTGCCTAAGGCGGCCTCGGACTGGACGGAATAGGCGATGGACTGGAAGGTGCCCACCACCAGGTTGAAGGCGGCGAAGACCAGGAGGAGGGGGCCCAGGTCCAGGCCCAGGCTCGCCAGCCCCTCGGGGGTCAGGTTCTCCAGGCCGAGGACCATGGAGTAGAAGAAGAGGACGGAGGCCAGAAGCCCCGCCAGGGTGTCAAACCAGTAGCGCTTGGTAAGGCTCCAGTCAAGAAGGATTTCGCTCCAGAGCTGCCAGAGCACCATGCCCCCTAGAACCTCCCCAATATACCCCGCCTGCGGACTAGGCGGTACATGTAGGCCATGGCCCAAAGGCCCGCCCCGAAGAGGAGGAGGCCCTGGAGGAGGGCCAGGAGGAAGATCTCCCGGTCAAACTCCCCGCCCGTGAGCCCAAGCCGCACCAGGTGGGCCCCTGGGGCGAAGGGGAGGTAGGCCATGTAGGGCTGCCATTGGGTGAGGGAAAGAAAGTAGGGGAGCAGTATGAAATTGAGCACAATAAAAAGGTTATCTACCCGCCTAAAGAGAAGTCCCAAGGATCCCATGAGGAAAGCTAAGCCGAGGTTTATTGGAAAGAAGGCCAACACACCAAGCGGCCACCACCAGGAGGGTTGGAAGGAAATGCCGCTCACCCAGTAGAGCACTAGGAGCACCGCGGCGGCATACAGCCCCCCGTTTAGGCCAAGGACAAAGGCCCTTACCGTTAACTGGGTAAGTAGCCCTCCTCTTGCTAGAGAGAGGTGCTCTATGGTCCCAAGCATGCTCTCGTTCAAAATATTCAAAGCAAATGTTCGCCAAAGGGCCCCTGCGAATTCGGAGACACCGTATAAGGCGAGCAGAGAGCCTAGGTCTAGGTCTGATAAAGATGTCTTCGTTACGCTTTTCAAGCCGATTAAGATGGCATAGAAAAACAGTACATCTGCCAACATTCCGGAGAGGAAGTTGAGCCAATATAGCTTGTAGTGCTCCAACATCAACCTTACTTCGGCCAACCACTGGAACCGGTTCATCGCTTTATTCCGGAGTGTGAGGCCAAGGTGCCTTGACTTCTTCGCTGCGCAGGCTACCTTGGCCTCCTTACCTAGGCCTCAGCTACCAAAGCTTGGTGTTGTGGACGCAGCCCGAATTCTGCCCACAATTGTAGCCACAGTCGCCGCTAGGAGCTATACGCAGTCCAGGCTTCACGACCCACCGCATCCTCCTCACCTCCTTTCCCTAGCCCGTGCAGGGGCGAGGTGCCGGCTCTGCCTCGCCTGCACGTTTAAAAACACCTGGAGTTGGACGAAGAACGCCTGCTTGAGTAAATCCTAAGATCTGTCCACTGGTAATAGTACCCCGCCCAGGCTGAGCTGTAGCACCCCGTGCTTCCGTAGGCCACACTCATGCACTGGGAAGTGGGCCAACCCGAGTCGTAGCAGGGTGGAGGCCAGTCGTTCGCCGCCTTGGCGCTGGTCCGGGTTTCCACCTGGCCCCAGATGATGCTGCCCGTAGAGCAGCTGGCGAAAGCGTAGGCCTTAGCCCCAGGAGAGGCTGTGGTGGGCATGGCCGAGGCCGCCAAGCTACAGGACGGGAAAAGGGACTGGGGGCCCAGGTGCTGGACCAGGAGGGGAAAAGTATCCAGACCCACCACCATTCCCCCATCAGAGGTCTTGAGCTTCGGGGGCAAACCCTGGAAGTCTCCACCCCCAGGGAGGTTCTCCGGACCGTACCGTTTCATCTGCCCCACAATTTCCCCCAGCTTCGCCCTAAGTTCCTGGCGTTGCGGTTCCTTCAGGGGGAGAGGGATCCTCTCCAAGAAGGCCCTTTCCAGGACGCTTACCACAAGCTCCTCGTCGGACCAAAGAGCCTGCTGCTCCTTCACAAAGCGCAGCTGTTCCTCCCAGAATGCCTTTTCCTCGGAGGTGGCTTGGGCCATCCTTCCCTGGGCGTATTCAGCGAACTTCCGCACGCTTTCCTCGCTCAAAAGAGGTGGCGCTATATCCAGGGAAACCCTCCCCTCCCCCTCCCGGTACCGGATTCCGGGGGCGAGTTCCATCCAGGCAGCGGATTGATCGGGGGATTGGGAAGGCGTTGCGGTTGCCGCTCCCCGCCCGCAGCCCGCAAAAAGACCAGAGAGAACGACCAGGAGCGCCAAGGGCACTCTTGAACTCCAGGCGAAGGGCCTCACGTGGATCCGCCGCATCCGGCCGCCGACCTTGACCTCCTGCACTTCCTTGAGCATCTCCTTCACCCCCTTACGGGTTAGCCTCAGGGTAGCAAGAGGAAGGTAACGCCCGCGTAACTCAGGAAGCTCTCATAAAGACGCTAGGGCGTTACGCGGAGGTTACGTGGGCCGGGGTAGCCTTCAGGCGTGCGGCTCTTGTGGCTTCTCCTTGACCTCCTCGGGGGCTCTGGGGTCCTTCCCCAGTGCTTCGTCCCCTGCTGCCTGCCTCCGGGGCCGGGGCTCTAAGGCCCCACTCCCCCCTGAGCCTTGCCACCCGGGCCCGGGCGATGGGGCGGCGGGGATCCTGGGAGGGTAGCCTCTCCAAGAGGGCCTCCCAGACCTCCAGGTCCTCCCCCAGGCGCTCGGCCTCTGGGAGGCCTTCTTGGGGAGTTTGGAGGAGGGCTTCCGCCTCCCGGTCCCTGCCCTCCTCCAGGAGGCGGAGGACAGGAGCCAGGGGGCTTGCCGGGAAATCCAGGGCCACGGAGCCATTTTAGACGTGCGGGGGCCTGGGCTTTTGTTCCTTGGCCCGGTACCGGGACCTGCCCTTGGGCTTCGCCGATGCCGCGGTTGTCGCCATGGCGGAGCGGAATGGGGGCCTGGTCCTAAGCCTGGACCGGCACTTTCACATGGTGGCGCAGGAGGGGACCATCCGGGTACTTCCCTAACCCGCGATCCTGAGGAGGGCGAGGAAGCTTTCCAGCTCCAGGCTCGCCCCGCCCACGAGCCCCCCGTCCACGTTGGGCATGGAGAGGAGGTCGGCGAAGTTCTTGGGGTTGACGCTTCCTCCGTAGAGGATGCGAACCCGGCTCGCGAAGGCCTCCCCGTACCGCTCGGAAAGGGCCTTGCGGATCGCCTGGTGCATGGCCTCGGCGTCCTCGGGGGTGGCGTTTTTGCCCGTGCCGATGGCCCACACGGGCTCGTAGGCGATGACGAGGGCCTCTGGGCCAGGGGGCTCCACCCCCTCGAGGCTCCCCCGGAGTTGCCTCAAGGTGTAGGGCACGGCCTCGCCCTTTTCCCGCACCTCCAAGGGTTCCCCCACGCAGAGGATGGGGGTGATCCCCTCCTCCAGAAGCCTCTTGGCCTTCTCCGCCACCAGGGCGTCCGTCTCCCCGTGGTAGCGCCTTCGCTCCGAGTGGCCCACGATGGCGTAGCGGCAACCGAGGTCGGAAAGCATCCGTGCCGAAACCTCCCCCGTGTAGGCCCCCTCCTTGTGGGCGGAGACGTCCTGAGCCCCGTAGCCCACCTGGGTTTCGGCCAGCACCTCCTTGGCCACGGGGAGGATGGGGAAGGCGGGGAGGACGGCGGCCTCCGACTGCAGGGGGGGAAGGAGCCTCTTGAGCTCGGCGAACCACACCCTGGCCTCGGAGGGCGTTTTGTGCATTTTCCAGTTGCCCGCCACCAAGACGCGCCGCATGCCTTCTTTTATACACCCTCGTGGGCGGCGCTTCCCTCCCGCAGAAGGCGGTGGGCCTCCTTGAAGCCCACGAGTTTGCGGCGCTTTTCGTCGTGGAGGTGCATGTCGGCGAAGGCGATGCGAAAGGCGTCCTTGAGGGTCACGGTGGGGGCCACCTTCACCAGGTCCACCTTCTCCTGCACCTCGGGGAGGAGGTAGTTGGGGATCTTGGGGGCCAGGTGGTGGATGTGGTGGAAGCCGATGTTCCCGGTGAGCCACTGCAGGACCCTGGGGAGCTTGAGGTAGGTGCTCCCCTCCATGGCGGCCTTGAGGTGCTCCCAGCGGGGGTCGTGCTCCCAGTAGGCGTCCTCAAACTGGTGTTGCACGTAGAAGAGGAAGATGCCCACCATACCGGCGAAGTACTGGATGGGGAGGTAGACGAGGAGAAGGGTCTTGAGGCCGAAGCCGAGGTAGATGCCCGTCCAAAGCAGGACCAGGAAGAGGTTGGTGAGGGCCACGGAGTTGCGCACCGAGGGCTTTTCCGAGCCGTAGCCCAAGGGCAGGCGGTAGGAGAGCATGAAGACGTAGATGGGCCCCAGGAAGAACATGACGAAGGGGTTGCGGTAGAGACGGTACCTAAGCCTTTCCCCAGGGGTGGCCTTCAGGTACTCCTCCAGGGTCATGGTGTAGATGTCCCCCACGCCCCGCTTGTCCAGGTTGCCGCTCGTGGCGTGGTGGCGGGCGTGGGAGAGCTGCCAGTGGTGGTAGGGCACCAGGGTGAGGACCCCGGCGAAGAAGCCCAGGAGGTCGTTCATCCACTTCTTGGGGAAGAAGGAGCCGTGCCCGGCGTCGTGCTGGAGGATGAAGAGGCGCACCAGGAAGAGAGCCGCGACGAAGTCCAGGGCCAGGGCGAGGAGGAGGGAGACGGAGAGGGCCTTGTGGGCGAGGTAGAAGAGGGCGAGGAGGGGAAGGAGGGTGTCGGCCACCTGGCGGAGGCTCCGGGCCACGCTGGGCTTGGTGTAGGGCTTGATAAGGGGAATCCAGTCTTTGGGTTGAATCTTTTCCATCTTTTACTCCACGCCGAGTGGGGCGTTCCTGCTAGTTTACCCGGTAACGGGGGCAAAGGTCAAACGGCGCCCCTCAGCGTGGGCGGAAGCGTTCCTCCGAGTCCAGGAAGAGGGTGACGGGGCCATCGTTTACCAGGTGGACCCGCATGTGGGCCCCGTAGACCCCGGTCTCCACGTGCACCCCTTGCTGGAGGAAGGCCTCGAGGGCCGCCTCGTAGAGCCGCTTGCCTTGGTCGGGCGGGGCGGCCTTGGCGAAGGAGGGGCGGTTGCCCTTCCGGGTGTCGGCGTAGAGGGTGAACTGGCTGACCAGGAGCACCTCCCCTCCCACGTCCTTAAGGGAGAGGTTCATCTTGTCCTGGGCGTCGGGGAAGACCCGGAGGTTGACGATCTTGCGGGCGAGGTAGAGGGCGTCCTCGAGGCTGTCCTTCTGGCCCACCCCGAGGAGGACGAGGAGGCCCAGCCCGATCCTCCCCACCACCTCGCCCTCCACCTCCACGAAGGCCTCGGAGACCCGCTGCACCACCGCCCGCACGCCTCACCTCCTGGGCCCGGCGAAGGCCGCCACCGTGCCGGGCCCCGTGTGCACGCTCACCGCCGCTCCGGCGGGGAGGACCCCCAGGACCTCAACCCCCTCGGCCTTCAGGGCCTCGCCCAGGGCCTTGGCCCCCTCGGGGTTTTCCGCGTGGGCCAGGTAGACCCGGGCCTCTTTCGGAAAGTCCCGGCGGAAGAGGGCCGCCACCTTGCGTATCCCCTCGGCGAAGCCCCGGACCCGGGGCCCCGGATGGACCCGGCCCTCCCGGACCTCGAGGACGGGAAGGATCCGGAGGAGGCCCCCTACGAAGCGCCGCAGCCCGCCGATCCTCCCGGAGCGGTGGAGGTAGTCCAGCGTCGCGGGAAGGACGTACCCCCGGACCCGCTCGCGGTAAGGGGCGAGGGCCTCCTCCAGGTGCTCCCAGGCCACCCCCTCTTCCAGAAGCCGCCGCGCCCTTTCCAGCACCAGGAGGAGGCCGCCGCTTAGGGACCAGGAGTCCAGGACCTTGACCCGGTCCCCGAAAGCCTGGGCCACCTTTTTCGCGGTGTCCACCGTCCCGGAGAGGAGGCCCGAGACGTGGACGGAGACCACGCGCCCGTGGGTCCTGAGCAACGCCTCGTAAAGCTTCCTCAGGTCCTCCGGGGCCACCTGGCTCGTGGTGAGCCTCTCCCCGCTGCAAAGAAGGCGAAGGACCTCCCCGGGGGCGATCTCCACCAGGTCGCGGAAGGAGCGCCCCCGGTGGAGCACCTGCTGGGGCACCACGTGGATCCCCAGGCTTTTGGCCTCCTCGGGGGAGAGGCCGAGGGTGGAGTCGGCCACGAAGGCCACGCTAGAGGCTGTAGGCGTAGAAGCCATAGGTTCCCGGTCCCGTGTGGCTCGCGATCACCGCGCCGAGCTCGTTCACCAGGGCCTCTTCCACGGGCAGGCCGGAGGCCAGGACCTCTTGGCGGAGCGCCGCCACCGCGTCCTCGTCCCCGCTGTAGAGGAAGTAGGCCCGGATCCGCTTCCGGCCCTCCGCCCAGGCCCGGAAGGCCTTGAGGATCTCCTCCCGGGCCTTTTTTTCCCCCCGGGCGCGGCCTGCGGCCTCCACCCGGCCCTCCTTCAGGGTGAGAACGGGCTTCAGGTTGAGGAGGGTTCCGAGGAAGGCCTGGGCTCCGCCGATGCGTCCGCCCCGCTTCAGAAACTCCAGGGTGGCCACGCTGAAGCGGACGAAGTGGTCCCGGCGGAGGCGCTCAAGCTCGGCGAGGACCGCCTCCAGGCTTTGGCCTTCCTCCAGGAGCTCCTTGGCCCTGAGGACCATCATGCCCACGCCCAGGGAGGCGGCCTGGGTGTCCACCACCGTGACCCGCCCCGGGAACTCCTGGGCGGCCAGCTCCGCCGACTGCACCGTCCCCGAAAGCTTCCCGGAGATGTGGAGGGAGAGGACGTGGTCGGCCTCCTCCAGGGCCTCCCGGTATACCCGGGCGAAGTCCTCGGGGGAGGGCTGGCTCGTGGTGGGGAAGGCCGCGCCCTCCCGGACCTTCTGGAAGATCTCGGTGGGGGTGATCTCCTCCCAGTCCCGGTAAATGGCCCCGCTCAGGTTCACGTAGAGGGGCACCACGCGGACGCCGAGGCGCCCCCTTAGGTCCTGGGGCAGGTCGGAGGTGGAGTCGGTTACAAGGGTAATGCGCATGGCCGCACCTTCGCGAGAGAGGATACCACGGGTGTAGTGTAGGGGGGAAGTTGCCCTGGGCCCCGCTTGGTGCTACTTTTGGCCCTATGTGGAGGGTCCTGGTCTCGGACGACATGCGCCTGGGGGAGGTGCGGTACCCGGGGGTGATCCTGGACTACCGCCCGGGGATCGGCCGGGAGGAGCTTTTGGAGATCATCCCCGCTTACGATGCCCTCATCACCCGAAGCCGCACCCGGGTGGACGCGGAGCTTCTCCAGAGGGGGAAGCGCCTTAAGGTGGTGGGCCGGGGCGGGGTTGGGGTGGACAACGTGGACCTCGAGGCGGCAAGCCGCCTCGGGATCCTGGTGGTGAACGTCCCCGAGGCCAACACCCGCTCCGCCGCCGAGCTCGCCTTCGGCCTCCTCCTCGCCGCCGCCCGGGGCATCGCCCTTTCCGACCGGAAGCTGCGCCAGGGGGAGTGGGACCGGAAGTTCCTGGGGCTTGAGCTCAAGGGAAAGACCCTGGGGATCGTGGGCCTGGGCCGCATCGGCAGCCAGGTGGCCCGCTTCGCCAAGGGGTTTGAGATGCGGGTTCTGGCCTACGACCCCTACATCCCCAAGGCCCGGGCGGAAAGCCTCGGGGTGGAGCTTTTGGAAAACCTCGAGGACCTTCTCCGGCAGAGCCACTTCCTCACCGTCCACACCCCCCTCACCGAGGAGACCCGGGGGATGATCGGCCGGAGGGAGCTCTACCTGCTTCCCCGGGGGGCGGTGGTGGTGAACGCGGCCCGGGGCGGGATCATAGACGAGAAGGCCCTCCTCGAGGTCCTGGAGGAGGGCCACCTCTTCGCCGTGGGCCTGGACGTCTTCGCCGAGGAGCCGCCTCCCAAGGACCACCCCCTCATCCACCACCCCAGGGTGGTCCACACCGCCCACCTGGGGGCGAACACCCTCGAGGCCCAGGAAAGGGTGGGGGAGGCCATCTTGGAAAGGGTGGTGCGCACCTTGGAGGGGGACCTCTCCTACGCCCTGAACACCGGGTTTGACCCCGAGGCCCTGGAGGCCTTGAAGGGCTTCCTCCCCCTGGGGGAGGCCTTGGGCAAGCTCCTCGCCCAGATCACCCGGGGCCGCCCCGAGGCCCTGGAGGTGCGTTTCCTGGGCCAGTTTGAGAAGGATCCCGAGCCCATCGCCAGCGCCGTGGCCAAGGGCCTCCTCGCCCGGGTCCTGGGGGAGGGGGCGGTGAACCTGGTCTCGGCGAGGCCCCTCCTCAAGGACCGGGGCATCCACCTCACCACCCTGCGCTCCGAGGAGGCGGGGGAGTACACCCGGCTCGTGGAGGCCAGGCTCTCCACCGACCAGGAGGAGCGGCGGGCCCGGGGGGTGGTGATCGGGGGAAGGCCCCGCCTCGTGGGCATTGACGACTACGCCCTGGAGGTGGTGCCCGAGGGGTACATGCTGGTCTGCGTCAACTACGACCGCCCCGGGGTGGTGGGCCAGGTGGGGACCCTCTTGGGGGAGGCGGGGGTGAACATCGCCGGGATGCAGCTCGGGCGGGACGTGCCGGGCGGCCGGGCCCTCTTCGTACTCACCGTGGACCAGAAGCCCTCCCCCGAGGTCCTGGAGGCCTTGAGGGCCCTTCCCGTCTTGGAGCGGGTGGACCTGGTGGAGCTGTAGCCGCAAGGGGAGAGAAAAAGCACGAGCGGGAGTAATCGTGAAGTTTATCACATATCGCCCCTCTGAGTTCCGAGTGTTCACACTTGACCAAACTTTCCGAACCTTCTATCCTGCGGGCGTGGACCCTCACCTCGCCCGCTGGGTGGAAGAGGCGGCCCGCCTCTTTGAGGCCGGGGGCGTACCCCGGATGGCGGGCCGGGCCCTGGCCTTCCTCCTGGTGGCCGACCCCCCCGAGCCCACGGCCAAGGAGGTGGCCCAGGCCCTGGGGGTGAGCAAAGGGGCCCTGAGCCCGGCCCTGGGCTATTTGGTGCGCCTTCACCTCGTGGAGCGGTTCCGCCGCCCGGGGGAGCGGGCCGACCGCTACACCGTGCGCCCCGGGGCCTGGCGGCGGATCCTGGAGGAGCAGGCCAGGATGCTGGGGCGCTTCCGGGAGCTTGCGGAGCGCGGCCTGGCCCTCGTCGGGGAGAACCCCCGGTTGCGGGAGGTGCGGGACCTCTACGCCTTTTTGGAGAGGGAGTTTCCCCTCCTGCTCGCCAAGCTGGAGGAAGGATGACCCTTCTCGGGCTTGCCTGGCGCAACCTCCTCCGCACCCCGGGGCGGAGCCTCACCACCGGGTGCGCGGGCGTTTAGCGGGGAGAGAAGTCACAAGCCGAATAAATCGTGAATAAAATCACTAGGAGAGCCTTGTACACTGGGGGCATGCGTCTGGAGATTCCCAACCACACCGAGCGCTTCGGCGTCGTCCGGCTCCACGAGGTGCAACGCATTTTGGAGCTGGACTCCGGGCGCGTGCGGGACGAGTCCCCGGCCGTGGGGCTCCGCCGGCTGGACGACGCCGACCTCAGGGACGTCCTGGAGCAGACGGCCATCGTGGTGCCCACGCGGAACGAGCGCCTGAAGCTCCTGGAAGGCGTCCTCTCCGGGATCCCCCACGAGGCCCTCATCCTCGTGGCCTCCAACAGCAGCCCCGACCGCTTCCAGATGGAGCGGGACCTCCTGGAGGAGTTCGCCCACCTCACCGAGCGGCCGGCCCTCATCTTCCACCAGAAGGACCCCGCCCTTGCCGAGGCCCTGCGGGCAGGGGGCTACCCTCACCCCATTGGGGAGGATGGCCTCGTACGGAGCGGGAAGGCGGAGGGGATGATCCTGGCCTTGGTCTTCGCCGCCCTTTCCGGCAGGCGCTACGTGGGCTTCATTGACGCCGACAACTACTTCCCTGGGGCCGTCTGGGAGTACGTCCGGGCCTACGCCGCGGGCTTCCTCATGGCCAAGACGCCCTTCGCCATGGTGCGCATCCTCTGGCGCTACAAGCCGAAGCTCACCGAGGACGAAGGGGTGGTCTTCCGCCGCTACGGCCGGGTCTCCGAGCGGAACAACCGGGCCCTCAACCAGCTCATCGGCGGCGTGAGCGGCTTTGAGACGGACGTGGTCAAGACGGCGAACGCCGGGGAGCACGCCATGAGCCTCGGCCTGGCCCTCCGCCTCCCCTTGGCCTCCGGCTACGCCGTGGAGCCCCAGGAGTTGGTCTCGCTTTTGGAGCTCTACGGCGGGGTCTTCCCCTTGGAGGACGAGGAGGTGTTGCAGCACGGGGTGGAGATCTTCCAGATTGAGACCCGGAACCCCCACCTCCACGAGAACAAGGGGGACGAGCACATCCGCGACATGCTCCTCGCCTGCCTCGCCACCGTGTACCACTCCAAGCTGGCCACGGAGGAGGTGCGGCAGAGCGTGCTGGAGGAGCTCCAGGCCGCAGGCGCCTTGGCTCCCGGGGAGGAGCCCCCGCCTCCCGTCCTCTACCCGCCCCTCTCCAGCCTGGACCTCCAGGCGGTGCGCAAGGCGCTTCGGGGCCACCTCTCCCGCTTCCGGGTGCCATGATCGTCTTCACCGACTTGGACGGAACCCTCTTGGACGAGCGGGGAGAGCTCGGCCCCGCCCGGGAGGCCCTGGAGCGCCTCCGGGCCCTGGGGGTGCCCGTGGTCCCGGTCACGGCCAAGACGCGGAAGGAGGTGGAGGCCTTGGGCCTCGAGCCCCCCTTCATCGTGGAAAACGGGGGAGGCCTCTACCTCCCCCGCGACTGGCCCGTGCGGGCGGGAAGGCCCAAGGGGGGCTACCGGGTGGTTTCCCTGGCCTGGCCCTACCGGAAGGTGCGGGCCAGGCTAAGGGAGGCCGAGGCCCTGGCGGGGCGGCCCATCCTGGGCTACGGCGACCTCACCGCAGAGGCCGTGGCCCGCCTCACGGGGCTTTCCCCGGAGGCGGCGCGGCGGGCCAAGGCGCGGGAGTACGACGAGACCCTGGTCCTCTGCCCCGAGGAGGTGGAGGCGGTTCTTGAGGCCCTGGAGGCCGTGGGGCTGGAGTGGACCCACGGGGGGCGCTTCTACCACGCCGCCAAGGGGGCGGACAAGGGCCGGGCGGCGGCCCGGCTCAGGGCCCTGTGGCCCGACCCCGAGGAGGCCCGCTTCGCCGTGGGGCTTGGGGACAGCCTGAACGACCTTCCTCTCTTCCGGGCCGTGGACCTGGCGGTCTACGTGGGCCGGAGGGACCCCCCGGAGGGGGTCCTGGCCACGCCGGCGCCGGGCCCCGAGGGGTTCCGCTACGCGGTGGAGCGCTACCTCCTCCCCCGGCTCAGCCGGCGAGGAGGGAGCGGGCCCTGAGGGCCAGGTGGACCCGGGCCAGGGTCTCGGGGGCGCTCAAGGGGCCGATCCGCTCCTCCACCCGCTTCAGGCGGTAGCGGAGGGTGTTGGGGTGGACGTGGAGGGCACGGGCCGCCTCCTCCAGGGTGGCGCTTTCCATGTAGACCTCCAGGGTGCGGAGAAGCTTAGGGGGGAGGGGGAGGAAGCGCTCCACCAGGGCCTTGAGGTCCTCAGGGGATTGCTGCAGGAGGACGAAGGCCACGGGGTCAAGGCCCGCGAAGGAGAGGGCCTCGCCGGGACGGGCGGCCTTGAGGGCGATGAGGGCCTCGCGGTAGGCCTCCTGGACCTCGCCGCCGGCGTGCACCGCCGAGTAGCCCAGGCGGCTTCCTGGGGGAAGGGCCTGAAGGAGGCGCTCCGCCTCCCGCCTCGGGTTGTGCACCTGCCACATGGCGGCCACCCGGTTTCCCCGGGCCGTGAGGAGGTAGGGGACGCCGAGCCGGTCCAGGTAGGCCCCAACGCGGCGGCGGAGCTCCAGGGTGGCCTCCCGCCTCCGCTCTTCCGCCAGGCGGTGCCGCCCCAAGACGGCGGGCGGCTCCACCAGGGCGAGGACCCACTCCACCCCCTCCACGAAGCCGAAGGCGAAGAGCCTTTCCGGGTCGGCCTCGCCCAGGATGAGCCCTTCCAATAGGGCCCCCCCCAGGGTCTCCTCCTGCATGCGCTCCACGCTCCGCTCCCGGGCGCGGAGCCTTAAGAGCCGCGCCGCCACCTCCAAAAGCCCCCAGGCCCGGAGGAGGTCTTCCTCCTCCCCGTAGGCCACGAGGAGGCCCTCCCCCGCCTCGAGGGCCGCCCAGCCCCGCCCCGTCCCCGGCTCCTTGGGGTGCCGGGCGGGGACGGGCCCGGCGAAGCCCAGGACCTCCCCCCAGGGGGCCACGTGGGCCAGGGCGAGCCCCGTGGCCTGGTGCAGGACCTCCAGAAGGGCGCGTTCAGGGAGCTTCAGGAAGAGGTCCAGTAACCCCGCCAGGGCCATCCCGGGGGCCAGGGCGAAGAGGCGGAGGGCGAGGGCCCGCTCCAGGCTTTCCCGCTTGAGCCAGGGGGGGTAGAGGGCGAAGCCCAGGCCCTCCCGCTCGGCGAAGGCCAAAAGCTCGGGGTCCGGCTCCGGGAGGAGGAAGCCCGCGGCGTTGCGGTAGCGGTAAAGCCCCTCCTGGGGCCGGAAGAGGAGGAGGGCCCCTTCGGGGGAGAGGAGAGGCCTGGGCGCCGGGAGGAGGTAGAGGACGGGCCGGGGGGAAGGGCGGAGGACCTCGAGGCCCAGCCCCCCCACCAGGGCGTCAAAGGAGGTGTCTTTGGGAACAAAGTTTCCCTCTTTCATTGTTGTTTTCCACGATACCACGGCCCCTAAGGGATGCGGGGGCGGGAGGTTTTGTGCGAAAAGACAAACTCTTCCGCGTTTTTGTCTAAGCCGCCGGTTGCCCCCGGCGGCCCGCCCCCGCATCCTGGGAGGCGAAAGGAGCCCAGCATGTTCCGCGGTTCCATACCGCCCCTACCCACACCCTTTCGGCGCGGCCGGTTGGACGAGGAGGCCCTAAGGCGCCTCGTGGAGCGGGTCGTCCAGGGGGGCTCCCACGGCGTGAGCGTGGGGGGCACCACGGGCGAGCCCGGCACCCAGACCCTGGAGGAGAGGAAGCGGGCCATAGAGGTCGTCCTGGACCAGGTGGCGGGCCGCGTTCCCGTGATCCCGGGGACCGGGGCGCTTCGCCTGGAGGAGACCCTGGAGCTCACCCGCTTCGCCAAGGAGGCCGGGGCCCAGGGGGCCATGGTCATCGTCCCCTACTACGTCAAGCCCAACCAGGAGGGGCTTTACCGCTACTTCGCCGAGGTGGCGAGGACCGTCCCCGACTTTCCCCTCCTCATCTACAACATCCCGGGAAGGGCCGGGGTGGAGATCGCCCCCAAGACCGTGGGGCGCTTGAGGCGGGACTTCCCCAACATCGTGGGCCTCAAGCACTCCTCCAAGGACCTGGAGTACCTCTCCCACCTCTTTTTGGAGGCGGGGCGGGACTTTCTCGTCTTCTGCGGCCTGGAAAGCCTCACCCTCCCCATGATGAGCCTGGGGGCGGTGGGGACCATCGCCGCCACCGCCAACTGGCTCCCCAAGGAGGTGGCCCTCCTCTGCGAAAAGGCCCTCGCCGGGGACTACCAGGGGGCGCGGGAACTCCACTTCCACCTCCTCGAGGCCAACGAGGCCATCTTCTGGGACACGAACCCCATCCCCTTAAAAACCGTCCTCTCCTGGATGGGGCTACTGGAAAAGGAGTGGCGGCCCCCCTTGGGCCCCACCACCCCGGAGGTGGAGGAGAGGCTCAGGCGGATGGCCGAGCGCTACGGCCTCCTCCCCAAGGAGAAGGAGGCGGCGTGAAGCTCGCCCGGTTTCTCGCCAAGGGAAGGGTCCACCAGGGGGTTTACCGGGAAGGCCTCCTCCTGGACGAGGCGGGGGAGGCCCACAGGCCCGAGGACGTCACCTGGCTCCTCCCCTTCACCCCGGGGAAGATCCTGGGCGTGGCCTTGAACTACGCCGATCACGCCGAGGAGCTCGGCCTCTCCCGCCCCGAGGAGCCCGCCCTCTTCTGGAAGCCCAACACGAGCCTCCTCCCCCACAAGGGGGTGGTCCTCTACCCCAAGGGGGCGAGGTTCGTCCACTACGAGGTGGAGCTCGCCGTGGTGGTGGGCCGCCCCATGAAGCGGGTGAGGGCCAAGGACGCCCTGGACTACGTCCTGGGCTACACCATCGCCAACGACCTCGTGGCCCGGGACTACGTGACCAACACCTTCCGCCCCCCCATCCGGGCCAAGGGGCGGGACACCTTCCTCCCCCTGGGGCCCTTCCTCGTGGTGGAGGAGGTGGAAGACCCCCAGGACCTTTGGCTTCGGGCCTACGTGAACGGGGAGCTCAGGCAGGAGGGGCACACCTCGAGGATGCTCTACTCCGTGGCGGAGCTTCTGGAGTTCATCTCCGAGTTCATGACCCTGGAGCCCTACGACGTCCTCCTCACCGGCACCCCCAAGGGGATCAGCCAGGTGCGGCCCGGGGACGTGATGCGTTTGGAGATTGAGGGCCTTGGGGCCCTGGAGAACCCCATAGAGGAGGAGCCATGAGGTACGCGGACCGGGTGGCCGGGATTTCCTGGGAGACGATTGAGGAGGTGCGCCGGCGCCTCAAGGAAAGGCCCGCCCTCCACTTCATCGCCGGGGAGTTCGTTCCCTCGGAAAGCGGGGAGACCTTCCCCTCCCTAGACCCCGCCACGAACGAGGTCTTGGGCGTGGCGGCGAGGGGCGGGGAGAGGGAGGTGGACCGGGCGGCCAAGGCGGCCCACGAGGCCTTCCAAAGGTGGAGCCGCACCAAGGCCAAGGAGAGGAAGCGCTACCTCTTGAGGATCGCCGAGCTCATAGAGAAGCACGCGGACGAGCTCGCCGTGATGGAGTGCCTGGACGCGGGGCAGGTCTTAAGGATCGTCCGGGCCCAGGTGGCCCGGGCGGCGGAGAACTTCGCCTTCTACGCCGAGTACGCCGAGCACGCCATGGAGGACCGGACCTTCCCCGTGGACCGGGACTGGCTCTACTACACCGTGCGGGTTCCCGCGGGGCCCGTGGGGATCATCACCCCCTGGAACGCCCCCCTGATGCTCTCCACTTGGCGCATCGCCCCCGCCTTGGCCTTTGGGAACACCGTGGTCCTGAAGCCCGCGGAGTGGAGCCCCTTCACCGCCACGAAGCTCGCGGAGATCCTAAAGGAGGCGGACCTCCCCCCGGGGGTCTTCAACCTGGTCCAGGGCTTTGGCGAGGAGGCGGGGGCGGCCTTGGTGGCCCACCCCCTCGTCCCCCTCCTCACCCTCACCGGGGAGACGGAGACGGGGAAGATCGTCATGCGCAACGCCGCAGACCACCTCAAGCGCCTCTCCCCGGAGCTCGGCGGCAAAAGCCCCGCCCTGGTCTTCGCCGACGCCGACTTGGAGAGGGCCCTGGACGCCGTGGTCTTCCAGATCTTCTCCTTCAACGGGGAAAGGTGCACGGCAAGCTCCAGGCTCCTCGTGGAGGAGAAGATCTTTGAGGACTTCGTGGGGAAGGTGGTGGAAAGGGCCAGGGCCATCCGGGTGGGCCACCCCCTGGACCCCGAGACCGAGGTGGGGCCCCTGATCCACCCCGAGCACCTCCAAAGGGTCCTGGGCTACGTGGAGGCGGGGAAGCGGGAAGGGGCGAGGCTCCTCGTGGGCGGGGAGCGGGCCAAGACCTCCTTCCGGGGGGAGGACCTCTCCCGGGGGAACTACCTCCTTCCCACGGTTTTCGTGGGGGAGAACCACATGAAAATCGCCCAGGAGGAGATCTTCGGGCCCGTCCTCGTGGCCATCCCCTTCAAGGACGAGGAGGAGGCCCTAAGGAAGGCGAACGACACCAAGTACGGCCTTGCCGCCTACGTCTTCACCCGGGATCTGGAAAGGGCCCACAGGCTCGCCTTGGAGCTCGAGGCGGGGATGGTCTACTTGAACAGCCACAACGTCCGCCACCTGCCCACGCCCTTCGGCGGGGTGAAGGGAAGCGGGGACCGGAGGGAGGGCGGCACCTATGCCCTGGACTTCTACACCGACCTCAAGACCATCGCCCTTCCCCTCCGCCCCCCGCACGTGCCCAAGTTCGGGAAGTAAGGGAGGTAGCCCATGGCAAGGACCGGAGCGGAGTACATCGAGGCCTTGAAGACCCGTCCCCCCAACCTCTGGTACAAGGGGGAGAAGGTGGAGGACCCCACCACCCACCCCGTCTTCCGGGGGATCGTGCGCACCATGGCCGCCCTCTACGACCTGCAGCACGACCCCCGCTACCGGGAGGTCCTCACCTACGAGGAGGAGGGGAAGCGGCACGGGATGAGCTTCCTCATCCCCAAGACCAAGGAGGACCTGAAGCGGAGGGGGCAGGCCTACAAGCTCTGGGCCGACCAGAACCTGGGGATGATGGGGCGGAGCCCCGACTACCTCAACGCCGTGGTCATGGCCTACGCGGCGAGCGCGGACTACTTCGGAGAGTTCGCCGAGAACGTCCGGAACTACTACCGGTACCTCCGGGACCAGGACCTCGCCACCACCCACGCCCTCACCAACCCCCAGGTGAACCGGGCGAGGCCTCCCTCGGGCCAGCCCGACCCCTACATCCCCGTGGGGGTGGTGAAGCAGACGGAGAAGGGGATCGTGGTCCGGGGGGCCCGGATGACGGCCACCTTCCCCCTGGCGGACGAGGTCCTCATCTTCCCCTCCACCCTCCTCCAGGCGGGAAGCGAGAAGTACGCCCTGGCCTTCGCCCTTCCCACCTCCACCCCGGGCCTCCACTTCGTCTGCCGGGAGGCCCTGGTGGGCGGGGACAGCCCCTTTGACCACCCCCTCTCCAGCCGGGTGGAGGAGATGGACTGCCTGGTGATCTTTGACGACGTCCTCGTCCCCTGGGAGAGGGTCTTCATCCTGGGGAACGTGGAGCTCTGCAACAACGCCTACGCGGCCACGGGCGCCCTGAACCACATGGCCCACCAGGTGGTGGCCCTGAAGACGGCGAAGACCGAGGCCTTCCTTGGGGTGGCGGCCCTCATGGCCGAGGGCATCGGGGCGGACGTCTACGGCCACGTGCAGGAGAAGATCGCCGAGATCATCGTCTACCTCGAGGCCATGCGCGCCTTCTGGACGAGGGCGGAGGAGGAGGCCAAGGAGAACGCCTACGGCCTCTTGGTCCCGGACCGGGGCGCCTTGGACGGGGCCAGGAACCTCTACCCGAGGCTTTACCCCAGGATCCGGGAGATCCTTGAGCAGATCGGGGCTTCCGGCCTCATCACCCTCCCCTCGGAGAAGGACTTCAAGGGGCCCCTCGGCCCCTTCCTGGAGAAGTTCCTCCAGGGGGCGGCCCTCGAGGCCAAGGAGCGGGTGGCCCTCTTCCGCCTGGCCTGGGACATGACCCTCTCCGGCTTCGGGGCGAGGCAGGAGCTCTACGAGCGCTTCTTCTTCGGCGACCCCGTGCGCATGTACCAGACCCTCTACAACGTCTACAACAAGGAGCCCTACAAGGAGAGGATCCGCGCTTTCCTCAAGGAAAGCCTCAAGGTCTTTGAGGAGGTCCAGGCGTGAAAGAGGCCTTCAAGGAGGCCCTCGCCCGCTTCGCCAGCGGGGTCACGGTGGTGGCGGCCAGGCTTGGGGAGGAGGAAAGGGGGATGACGGCCACCGCCTTCATGTCCCTAAGCCTCGAGCCCCCCCTCGTGGCCCTGGCGGTGAGCGAACGGGCCAAGCTCCTCCCCGTCCTCGAGGGGGCGGGGGCCTTCACCGTAAGCCTCCTCCGCGAGGGGCAGGAGGCGGTCTCCGAGCACTTCGCGGGAAGGCCCAAGGAGGGAATCGCCCTGGAGGAGGGGAGGGTGAAGGGGGCCCTCGCCGTCCTCCGCTGCCGCCTCCACGCCCTCTACCCCGGGGGGGACCACCGGATCGTGGTGGGCCTGGTGGAGGAGGTGGAGCTCGGGGAGGAGGGGCCTCCTTTGGTCTACTTCCAAAGGGGCTACAGGAGGTTGGTATGGCCATCGTGAGGGTGGGGTTTGTGGAACTTTGGGTGCGGGACCTGGAGAAGAGCCTGGAGTTCTACCAGGGGCTTCTGGGCTTCCGCCTGGAGCACCGGGAGAAGAAGGCGGCCTACCTCCGGGGCTACGAGGAGCTGGAGTGGAGCCTCAAGCTCACCGAGGCCCCCTTCCCCGCGGTGCGCGCCCTGGGCTTCAAGGTGGACTCGGAAGAGGGCGTCCGGGCCCTCCAGGACCTCGCCGCCAAGGAGGGGTGGCCCCACCGCCTCGAGGCGGACTGGGGAAGGCCCGAGGTCCTGAAGGTGCAGGACCCCTTCGGCTACCCTCTGGCCTTCTACTTCAAGGCGGAGAAGCTTCCCCGGGTCCTTCAGCGCTACCACGAGTACAGGGGGCCCGGGATCCTGCGCATAGACCACCTCAACGTCTTCTCCCCCGCGGTGGGGGAGGCCACGCGGTTCTACCAGGAGGTCTTCGGCTTCCGCCTCACGGAGTACACGGAGGACGACGAGGGGAGGCTTTGGGCGAGCTGGCTCCACCGTAAGGGCAACGTTCACGATATCGCCTTCACCAACGGGGAAGGCCCCAGGCTCCACCACTTCGCCTACTGGCTTCCCGACCCCCTCGCCGTGCTGAAGGCGGCGGACATCCTGGCGGGGGCCATGCGCACCGACCAGATTGAGCGGGGCCCCGGGCGGCACGGGATCTCCAACGCCATGTTCCTCTACCTCAAAGACCCCGACGGACACCGCATAGAGCTCTACACCTCCGACTACCTCACCGTGGACCCCGACCACCCCCCGGTGCGCTGGAGCCTGAACGACCCCCGCCGCCAGACCCTCTGGGGGCACCGCACGCCCAAGAGCTGGTTCCTGGAGGGGAGCGTACTGCTGGACCTCGAGGAAAACCCCGTGCCCACGCGCCCCTCGGTCCTGCAGGGCCTCCCCGAGCACGTGACTTGACGGGAAAAAGGTCCCTTCCTAGACTGGGAGGCGAACCGAACGGCCGTTAGTTTGGTCCAAACCGGGCAAGCCCGGTGCGGAGAAAAGGAGGGTCAAGATGAAGCTCCTGGAGAACGCGGCCCTGGCCACCTACGCCCGCACCCGGGCGGGGTTTTTGCAGGTCCTTTTCGGTCTCCACCGCAAGGAGGAGGCAAGGGCCCTGGCCACCGCCCTCGAGGCCCTCAGGCGGGTGGGCCTGGGGGAGCTTGCTTGGGAGCGGGCGGACCGGCTCACGGCGGGGCAGCAGCGCCTTTTGGAGCTTGCCCGGCTCCTCGCCTCGGGGGCGGAGGTCCTCCTTTTGGACGAGCCGGGGGCGGGGCTTAGGGCCGGGGAGAAGCGGGAACTCGCGAAGCTTCTTCTGGCCCTCGCCCGCGAGGGGTACAGCGTCCTCCTCGTGGACCACGACATGGACCTCGTCATGGGGCTCGCCGACCGGGTGGTGGTGATGAACTACGGGGAGAGCTCGCCATCGGTCGGGCCCTCATGGCCAGGCCCCGCCTCCTCCTCCTGGACGAGCCTTCCTTGGGCCTCGCGCCCCTCATCGTCCAGGAGATCTTCCGCACCCTGGCCGCCCTCAAGGGGGAGGGGGTGACCCTCCTCCTCGTGGAGCAGAACGCCAAGATGGCCCTTTCCCTGGCGGACCGGGGGGTGGTCCTGGAGGCGGGGGAGGTGGCCCTTTCGGGGCGGGCCGAGGAGCTTAGGGCAAACCCCCGGGTGGTGGAGGCCTACCTGGGGGCGGCGCGGGAGGTGGAAGGGGGATGAGGGACCCCTTCATGGAGGCCTTGGGCCTAAAGGTCCTCCACCTCGCCCCGGGGGAAGCGGTGGTGGCGGGGGAGGTGCGGGCGGACCACTTAAACCTCCACGGCACCGCCCACGGGGGCTTCCTCTACGCCCTGGCGGACAGCGCCTTCGCCCTGGCCAGCAACACCCGGGGGCCCGCCGTGGCCCTCTCCTGCCGCATGGACTACTTCCGTCCCCTTGGGGCGGGGGCGCGGGTGGAGGCGAGGGCGGTGGAGGTGAACCTCTCCCGGCGCACGGCCACCTACCGGGTGGAGGTGGTCTCCGAAGGCAAGCTCGTGGCCCTCTTCACGGGAACGGTCTTTCGCTTGGGAGGTGATGGGGATGATGTACCAGCCGGAACTGGAAACCTTGCCCCGCGAGAAGCTTAGGGCGCTTCAGGAAGAACGGCTCAAGCGCCTGGTGGTCTACGTCTACGAGCGGGTCCCCTTCTACCGGAGGCTCCTTGACGAGGCCGGGGTGGACCCCAAAGGGTTTAGGGGCCTCGAGGACCTCCCCCGGATTCCCTTCACCAAGAAGACGGACCTCCGCGACCACTACCCCTTCGGCCTCTTCGCCGTGCCGAGGGAGGAGGTGGCCAGGATCCACGCCTCTAGCGGCACCACCGGCAAGCCCACCGTGGTGGGCTACACCAAAAACGACCTCAAGGTCTTCGCCGAGGTGGTGGCCCGCTCCTTGGCCGCGGCCGGGGCAAGGCCCGGGATGATGCTCCACAACGCCTACGGCTACGGCCTCTTCACCGGGGGCCTCGGCCTCCACGGGGGGGCGGAGGCTTTGGGGATGACGGTGGTGCCGGTCTCCGGGGGGATGACGGAAAGGCAGGTCATGCTCATCCAGGACTTCCGCCCCGAGGTGATCTCCTGCACCCCTTCCTACGCCCAGACCCTGGCGGAGGAGTTCAGAAAGCGGGGGGTCTCCCCGGAGGAGCTCTCCCTGGAGTACGCCGTCCTGGGCGCCGAGCCCTGGACCGAGGCCATCCGCAAGCAGGTGGACGAGGGGCTTGGGGTGAAGAGCACCAACATCTACGGCCTCTCCGAGATCATCGGCCCCGGGGTTTCCAACGAGTGCGTGGAGGAGCGCCAGGGCAGCCACATCTGGGAGGACCACTTCCTGCCCGAGGTGGTGGACCCGGACACCGGGGAGCCCCTCCCCGAGGGGAAGGTGGGGGTTCTGGTCTTCACCACCCTCACCAAGGAGGCCATGCCCCTCCTGCGCTACTGGACCGGGGACCTCACCTTCCTCACCTACGAGGCCTGCACCTGCGGCCGCACCCACGTGCGCATGGGGCCCATCCTGGGGCGCACTGACGACATGCTCATCATCCGGGGCGTGAACGTCTACCCCACCCAGGTGGAGGCGGTGCTTCTGGCCATCCCCGAGGTGGAGCCCTACTACCAGATCGTGGTGCGGCGGGAGGGCACCCTGGACGAGGCCGAGCTCAAGGTGGAGGTCTCCGAGCCCTTCTTCCGGGAGATCGGCCGGGAGGTCCTCTCCGACGAGGTGGTGGAGGCGGACCACCGGCTCCACGCCCTAAGGGAGCGGATCGCCCGCAAGATCAAGGACAACGTCGGCGTCACCCTGAAGGTCACCCTCCTCCCCCCGGGCCAGGCCCCGAGGAGCGAGGGGGGGAAGCTCAGGCGGGTCCTGGACCTGAGGAAGTAGCCATGCGCCCCATCCCCGAAGGCTACGAGGCGGTCTTTGAGACCGTGGTCACCCCGGAGATGACGGTGCGCTTTGAGGAGCTGGGCCCCGTCCACCCCGTCTACGCCACCTACTGGATGGTCAAGCACATGGAGCTCGCCGGGCGCAAGATCATCCTCCCCTTCCTGGAGGAGGGGGAGGAGGGGATCGGGAGCTACGTGGAGGCCCGTCACCTGGCCTCCGCCCTCCCGGGGATGCGGGTGAGGGTCGTGGCCCGCCACGAGAAGACCGAGGGGAACCGGGTCTACGCCCGGGTGGAGGCCTACAACGAGCTCGGGGACCTCATCGGGGTGGGGCGCACGGAGCAGGTGATCCTCCCCAAGGCCAAGGTGGAGGCCCTCTTCCGGAGGCTCAAGGAGCGGTGGGAGGCGGAGCGGTCGCCCTCGTAGGGGGACCCCCCGCCTCCTCGGCGTGCGTCCCTCTGTCCCGGCTCAGGAACCCTTCGCCAAGGCCCCCTTTCGGGCCACCAGGGTGAGGACGGTGTAGGTGGCGACCGGCTTCCCTTCCTGGTTCACCACCTCCGCGGCCCACTCCACCACGCCCGTCTTTTCGTCCCGGGGGCGCTTGCGCTTCACCGTGAGGCGGACCTGGAGGGTGTCCCCGGCCCCCACGGGCTCCAGGAAGCGCAGGCCCTCGAGGCCGTAGTTGGCGAGCACCGGGCCCGGGGCGGGGTCCACGAAAAGCCCCGCTGCGGCGGAGAGGACGAAGTAGCCGTGGGCCACCCGCTTCCCGAAGAGGCTCTCCCTGGCGGCGATCTCGTCCGTGTGGGCGTAGAAGTGGTCCCAGGAGAGGGCGGAGAAGAGGGCGATGTCCGCTTCGGTGACGGTGCGGCGGTGGGTGGTGAGGGTCTCGCCCACCTCGAGGTCCTCGTAGGCCTTGCGGAAGGGGTGGACCTCCGCGGGCTTTTCCGCCCCCTTGGCGTACTCCCCGGTGAGGGCGGAGAGGAGCCAGGGGTCGGCCTGGAGGGCGACCCGCCCGAGGTGGCGCCTCACGGAGAGGAGGCCGCCGAGCTCCTCGCCCCCTCCCGCCCGCCCTGGCCCGCCGTGGAGGAGGCGGGGGAGGGGGGAGCCGTGCCCCGTGGAGGAGGCCGCGGTGCGGGCGTTCAGGAGGTGAAGCCGCCCCACGTAGGGGGCGAGGGCCAGGAGGTAAAAGCGCGCCTCCTCGGGGTCGGAGGTGGCGAGGGTGGCCACGAGGCTTCCCCCGCCCAAAGCGGCAAGCCTCGCCGCCTCCTCCCGGCTTCCGTAGGGGAAGAAGGTGGCCACGGGGCCGAAGGGCTCCACCTGGTGGAGGGCCCCGGGCCAGGGGTCCTCGGCGAGGAGGAGGGTGGGGGGGAAGAAGGCCCCGTCCTCCCGCCCGGGGTGCCTCCAGTAGACCCGGGCCCCCGCCTCCAGGAGGGCCGCCACCGCTTTTTCCACCTCCGCCTTCTGCTCCAAGGAGGCCAAAGGCCCGAGGTCCACGCCCTCCTCCCGGGGGTCGCCGAGCCTTAAGGCCTCGAGGCGCTTTCGGGTGGCCTCGAGGAGGGCCTTAAGGCGCTCCCTTGGCGCAAAGACCCGGCGGATGGCGGTGCAGCGCTGCCCCGTCTTGATGACGAGCTCCTGGGCGATCTCCTGGGCGAGGCGGGAAAGCTCCTCCTCCGTGGCCTTTTCCCCCAGGATGGCGGGGTTTAGGGAGTCGGCCTCGGCGTTGAAGAGGGCCCCCCGCTCCAGGAAGGCCGGGTGGCGGCGGAGGCGGTCGGCGGTGGCCTTGGACCCGGTGAAGAAGACGCTGTCCCGGTGGTCCAGGGCGTCAAAGAGGTCCCCCACGCTTCCCACGAGGAGCTGGAGGCTCCCTTCCGGGAGGAGGCCCGACTCCAGCATCGTCCGCACCAGGGCCTCGGCCACGTGGGCCGTGGGGGTGGCGGGCTTCGCCAGGGTGGGGACCCCCGCGAGGAAGGCGGGGGCGAACTTCTCCAAGAGCCCCCATACGGGGAAGTTGAAGGCGTTGATCTGGACGGTGATCCCCCCCTTGGGGGCGAGGACGTGCCTCCCCTGGAAAGAGAGGTCCTTGGAGAGGGGAAGGAAGTCGTCCTCGGGGAGGAGGTTGCCCTCGGGGAGGTTGCGGGCGAGGGAGCTATAGGCGTAAAGGACCCCGATCCCCCCGTCCACGTCGTACCAGGCGTCCCGCCTCGTCCCCCCCGTGGTGGCGTAGAGGCGGTAGAGGGCCTCCTTCCGCTCGGAGAGGTACTGGGCCAGGGCCCTAAGCCGCCTTCCCCGTTCCTGGAAGCCCAGGGCCAAAAGGGCCTTTCCGCCCACCTCCCGGCCCCAGGCCACGGCCTCCTTCACGGGGAGGCCCTCCGCCGTCACCCGGGCGAGGACCTCCCCCGTGCTCGCGTCCCGCACGGGGACGCCCTCGCCCTGGCCTTCCCGCCACTCGCCCATGAGGTAGCTTTGGAGCTTCATCGCGCGTCCTTTCCCTAGACGGTCTTAAAGGCCTCAAAGACCTCGCCGCAAGCGGCGCACTGGTAGAGCGTCTTGCAAAGCGTGGCCCCGAAGGGGTTCTTGAGGACCACCTCCCGGCTTCCGCACCGGGGGCAGGGAGGGTCTTCCCCGGCCATGGGGAGGGGAAGGGGCGGGGCGACGCCGTAGCCGAGAAGCTTCTCCCGGGCCTCCTCGGTCATGGCCTCGGTGCTCCAGGGGGTGCGGGCCTCCTCCACCTCCACCTCCTCGGCCCCCGCCTCCTTGAGGGCCCCCACGATCTCCTCCCGGATGAGCTGGATGGCCGGGCAGCCGGAGAAGGTGGGGCGGAAGCGCACCTTGACCCTTTTCCCCTCGGCCTCCACCCCCAGGACCATCCCCATCTCCACGATGTTGAGGACGGGGATCTCCGGGTCCTTCACCCCCTTTAGGGCCTCCCAGTACCGCTCTACCACGCTTTCGCCTCCCGGTCCCAGCGGGCCACGGACTGCATCTCCGCGAGGAGGGACCATAGGTACTCCGTGTGCTCCTTCCGGCTCTTGGGCACGTACCCCCCTTCCGGCACCTTGAGCCCCGAGCGCTCCAAATGGCGGGTGGCCTCCTCCAAGTAGCGGTCCCGAAGGGCCTTTAGGTCCGGCACGTACCCCGCCGCCCAAAGCTCCTCCTCCCCCGGCAAGGGCACGAAGAGCTGCTTGGCGTAGGGGAAGAGGGCCTCCAGGGCCTTCTGGGCCCGGGCGTGGCTCTCCTCCGTGCCCAGGCCCAAGCGCTCCACCCAGAGGGCGGAGTGCTTCAGGTGGAAGCGCTCCTCCTTGAGGATCCTCTCGGCCGCCTCCGCAAGGGGGGGGTAGGCGCTCTTCCTTGCCTCCTCCAGCCAGAGGTTCTCGTAGAGGTCAAAGAGGTACTGCCGGACCATGGTGAAGGCCCAGTCCCCCTTGGGAAGCTCCACCAAGACGGCGTTTTGGTACTCCAGGGGGTCGCGGAAGAAGACGAGCTCGTCGGGGTCGGACCCGTCCAGCTCCCGCCTTAGCTCCAGGTAGAGCTTGGCGTGGCCCAGCTCGTCCTGGGCCAGGTTGGCGATGGCGATGTCCTCCTCGAGGATGGGCGCGTGGGCCACCCACTCCGAGAGGCGTTGGGCGAGGACCACCTCGTCGTCGGCCAGGGCCGTGAGCTTCTCCACCAGGAGCTCCTCAAGCATGGCGCTCCTCCTTGGCGGTGACGAGCCCGTAGTAGCTCTGCAGGCGGTAGGTCTTCTCCCGGGCGGGGGCGAACCAGCTCTCCACCACCTCGGGCGTGGGCTCGGTGCCCACCACGAGCCTCTCCGGAACCGCCCAGAAGGCCACCCCCTGGGCCTCGAGGAGGGCCTGCTTCACCGCCTCCCCTGGGCTTTCCGCCAGGAAGCGGCCCACCAGGTCCCCGTAGACCATGCTCCGGCGGTGGCTCTTCTTGGCGAAGACCCAGTAGGCCTCTTCTTCCCCCAGGGGCCCTTCCAGGGCCTTGGGGTCTTTCAGGGCCTCCTGGGTCACGTGGAAGAAGGCCTCCGCCGGGGCCACGAAGAGGGCGTAAGCCGAAGGCCTCCGCACGAAGACGTGCCGGGCCACGAGGAGGGCGTGCTCGGGGTCCGTGGCGTGCACCGAGCCCACCATCTGGGGCAGGCTCCTTTCCGTGTCCTGCTTGATCACCTCAAACCGGGGCCACTCCGTCCCCCACATGGCTCCTCCCTAGTCCGCCGCCTGGGCGAGCCGCCTCTTGGCGTAGGCCTCCATGGCCTCCCGCACCCAGCGCCCCTCCTCGTGGGCCCTCCGCCGGGCCTCGAGGCGGTGCCGGTTCATGGGGCCTTCCCCCCCGATCACCTTCCAGAACTCGTCCCAAGGGATGGGGCCGTGGATCCAGTTCCCGGTCTTCTCGTCGTAGCGGAGGTCGGGGTCGGGGATGCTAAGCCCCGCATCCAGGAGCTCGGGGACGTGCTCGTTCAGGAACTCCTGGCGGATCTGGTCGTTGGTCTTGGTCTTGATGCCCCAGCGGAGGAGGAGGGGGGTGTGGGGGGAGTCGGTGTCGTGGGGGCCGGCCATCATCAGGGTGGGCCACCACCAGCGGTTCAGGGCGTCCTGGACCATCCGCCTTTGCTTCGGGGAGCCTTTGGCGTAGAGGAGGACCGCCTCCTTCCCCTGCTTGTGGTGGAAGGTCTCCTCGGCGCAGATGCGCACCATGGCCCGGGAGTAGGGGCCGTAGGAGCACTGGGCCAGCATGGTCTGGTTCTTGATGGCCATGCCGTCCACCAGCCAGCCGATGATGGCCACGTCCGCCCAGGTGAGGGTGGGGTAGTTGAAGATGTTGGAGTACTTGGCCTTCCCCGAGAGCAGGGCCTCCACCATCTCCTCCCGGGTGATCCCCAGGGTCTCGGCGGCGTGGTAGAGGTACTGGCCGTGCCCCGCCTCGTCCTGGACCTTGGCCAGGAGGATGAGCTTGCGCCTCAGGGAGGGGGCCCGGGTGATCCAGGCGCCCTCGGGGAGCATGCCCACCCACTCGCTGTGGGCGTGCTGGGAGATCATGCGGATGAGCTGCCTCCGGTACTCCGCGGGCATCCAGTCCCCGGGCTCAATCTTCTCCCCGCGGGCGATCCGGGCCTCAAACTCTTCTAGCCTTTCCTGGTAGTCGGGGTCCTCGGGGTAGCCGATCCTAAGCTTCACCATCTTCGCCTCCTTCCTCACGGCGTTCCCCTTCCGGGGAAGCCGCCACGCCAAGGGCCTTGAGGACCAGCTCGGCGTAGGCCTCTGCGAGCGCTTCCAGGGAGAGGGGGCCGTCGGGCCGGTACCACTGGTAGGTCCAGTTGAGGGCGGAGAGGACGAAGAGGGTGGCGAGCCGCACGTTCTCCACCCGGAAGACCCCCGCCCGCACCCCCTCCTCCACCACGGCCTGCACCCCCTCCTCGTAGCGGCGCCTCAGGGCCTTGGCCTCCTCGAGGAGGGGAGGGGAGAGGTGCTTCCACTCGTGGAAGAAGACCGTGGCCCGGGGAAGCTCCTCGGCGATGACCCGGAGGTGGCCCTTGACGAGGGCCTTCATCCGGGTCACGGGGTCTCCCGAAGGAAGCTCCTCCAAGACCTTCTGGAACCTCTCCGCCGCCTGGCGCACCACCTCCAGGAGGAGCTCCTCCTTGGACTGGATGTGGGCGTAGAGGCTCCCGCCCTGGAGGTTCAGGTGGCGGGCGAGCTCCCGCATGCTGGTGGCGTGGTAGCCCCTCTGGCTGAAGAGGTGCCCGGCGATGGTGAGGATCTGGCTCCGGCGGTCCATGGCTAACGGTCGTTTGTTAGTTTCGCACAACCTGGGCGAAGGGTCAAGTGTCCCCGCCACCCTGGCGGAACCTCCACGCCGGCCCAAGCCCGCTTGGGGCGGGGTTCAGAGCTCGGGGAGCCTCGAGGCCGCCTCCCGAAGGCGCTCCCGGGAGGCGTGGAGGTAGATCTGGGTGGTGGCGATGGACTCGTGCCCCAGGAGGTCCTTTACCGCGTCCAGCTCCACGCCCCGCTCCACGAGGAGGGTGGCGTAGGCGTGGCGGAGCTTGTGGGGGGTGAAGCGCCTGGGGTCCAGGCCCGCCCTGAGGGCGGCCTCCCGGAACTTGGCCTCCACCCAGCGGGCCGAGGGGACGTGGCCTTTGCGCCGCCCCTGCGAGAAAGTGAATATGTTCACATTTCCCTGCGGCCGTCCCAAGGCCTCCAGGACCTCCCGGGCCGTCTTGGAGAGCGGCACGAGCCTTTCCTTGTTCCCCTTGCCCACCACCCGCACCGCCACGGGGCTTCCTCCCTCGAGGACCACGTTCCGCCCCTTCAGGGAGAGGGCCTCGGAGATGCGGAGGCCCGTGCCGTAGAGGAAGCGGGCCAGGGCCTCGAGGAGGGCCGCCTCCTTCTCCTCGCGGAAGGCCTCGAGGAAGCGCTTGAGCTCCTCGGGGCCCGGGTGCAGGGGAAGCCGCCTCCCGGCCTTGGGCCGGCCGATCCCCTCCGTGGGGTCCGAGGCCGCCTCGCCCTTCACCTCCCGCAGGTAGCGGTAGTAGCTCCTCAGGGCGGCCAGGAACCCCTGGACGCGCCTTGGGGCCCAGCGCTCCCTAAGGAGAAGGGCCCGCACCGCCTCGGGGCTTGGGGAGAGGCCCTCCGCCTCGAGGAAGCGGAACCAGAAGGCGAGGTCCTGGAGGTAGCGGCGCACCCCCCTTGGGGAGTAGCCCCGCTCCAGGAGGAGGTACTCGGCGTAGGGGGCGAGGGGCCAAAGGGCCTTCTCGGGCCGTTTGAGGCCGATGGTTTTCCAGATCACGTGGGCTGCGGGGCCTTCCGGCATGGGGGCATTATACATGCGCGAAATGTACCTTTCGCGAAGATAGGGGGGCCGGAGGAAAATCCGCCCTCAGGCGAGGGCCTTCCCCGTCTTTGGGTGGAAGAGGCGGACCCGGCCCGGGTTAGGCCGCACCCAGACCTCCTCCCCAAAGGCCACGGAGAAGTCCGGGTCGGCCAGGGCCCGGAAGGTCTCGCCCTCCCGTTCCAGGGTGAGCTGGAGGTGGGGGCCCAGGGGCTCCACCACCAGGACCCGGGCGCGGAAGGCTCCTTCCGCCTGCTCCTTGGACACGCGGAGGTCCTCGGGTCGGACGCCCAAAAGTACCTCCCCCTCCACCGGGCTCGGCACGGCGAAGCCCTCGAGGACCACCCTCCCCCCCAGGGCCCCGGCCCGAAGGAAGTTCATGGGGGGGTTGCCGATGAACCCGCCCACGAAGGTGTCCGCCGGGGCGTGGTAGATCTCCGTGGGCGTGCCGAGCTGGACGATTTCTCCCTGGCGCATCACGGCGATGCGGTCGGCCAGGCTCATGGCCTCCACCTGGTCGTGGGTCACGTAGAGGGTGGTGGTCCGGGTCTCCTTGAGGAGCCGCTTGAGCTCGGCCCGCATTTCCAGGCGCAGGAGGGCGTCCAGGTTGGAGAGGGGCTCGTCCATGAGGAGGACCTCCGGCTCCACCGCCAAAGCCCGCGCCACCGCCACCCGTTGGCGCTGTCCGCCGGAAAGCTGGGCGGGGTAACGGTCCAGAAGCTCCTCAATGTGGAGAAGGGCCGCCACCTCGCCCACCTTCCTCCGGATCTCCTCCTCGGGGCGCCGCTTCATCCGCAGGCCGAAGGCCACGTTCTCGTAGACGGTGAGGTGGGGGAAGATGGCGTAGTTCTGGAAGACCATGGCGATCCCCCTAAGCCTCGGGGGCAGGTGGGTAACCCGGCGCTCCCCGATGTAGACCTCCCCGGAGGTGGGGGCCTCGAGGCCCGCCACGATGCGGAGGAGGGTGGTCTTCCCGCACCCCGAGGGCCCGAGGAGGACGAGGAACTCCTGGTCCCGGACCTCGAGGTCCACCCCCTTCAAGGCCTCCACCTTGCCGAAGCGCTTGCTGACCTTTTCCACGCGGATCCCGGCCATGATGCCCTCCTAGCGGCTCGCGATGCCCCAGAGGGTGAAGAGGTAGCGCCGCACGGCGAAGATGAAGACCAAGGCGGGCACCACCAGGAAGAACCCTCCGGCGAACTTAAAGGGCAGGGGCGACTCGTCCAAGAGGGAGAGGAGGAAGGCCGTGAGCGTCTTGTTCTGCAGGGTGAGGACGCTTGCGGCGAAGACCTCGTTCCAGGAGGTGATGAAGGCGAAGATGGCGGTGGCGGCGAGGCCCGGCAGGGCGAGGGGCAAGACCACCTTGAGGAAGGCCTGGCTCCGGGTGCACCCCAGGGTCCAGGCGGCCTCCTCCAGCTCCTTCGGGATGGAGAGAAAGAGGCTTGCGCTCACCATCACCGAGAAGGGCAGGGTGAGGGCGGTGTGCACCAGGGCCACCCCCAAGGGGGTGTCGTAAAGCCCCACCCGCAGGAAGAGGACGGCGAGGGGCAGGGCCAGGACCACGATGGGAAAGGCGCGGGTCAGGATGAGGAAGACCCGGAACAGGTCCCGCCCGAAGAAGGGGTAGCGGGCGAGGGCGTACCCCGCGGGCGCCCCCAGGAGGAGGCTGAAGAGCATGGTGAGGCCCGCCACGGCGAGGCTCGTGGCCGTGGCCCGCCAGACCCCCTCCACCCCGAAGAAGAAGCGCAGGGTGTCCAAGGAGACCTCCCGGGGCCACAAGGCCTTGGGCCAGGCGTAGACCGCCTCCCTGGGAGCGAAGGCGCTCAGGGCGATGAGGTAGATGGGAAGGAGCACCCAGAAGGTGAAGACGAGGGCGAGAAGCCAGGGCCATACCCGGCTCATCCGTACACCTCCTCCCGGACGCGGAGGGCCCGGAGGTAAAAGAGGGTGGCGGCCACGGAGACGAGGAGGATGAGGACGGCGTAGGCCGCCGCCACCCCCGGGTTCTGGTAGTCGGCGTACCAGAAGTAGGCCTCCCCCGCCAGCACCGGCAGGTTCCGGCCGGAGAGGGCCACCACCACGGCGAAGACCTCAAAGGCGAGGACCGTGCGCAGGATCAAGGCCGTCTGGATGCTGGGCTTGAGGAGGGGGAGGGTCACCTTCCGGAACCGGACCCAGGGCGTGGCCCCGAAGACCTCGGCCGCCTCGTGCAGCTCCCTGGGGATGAGCTGGAGGCCCGCCACCAGGATGACGAGGACCAAGGGCGTGGCCCGCCAGACCTCCGCCGCCACCACGGCGAGGAAGAGGGCCGTGGGGTGCTCGTAGGTGAGCCAGCCCACGGGCTCCTCCAGGACCCCGAGGGCGTGGAGGAGGGTGTTGAGGTAGCCCCGCTCGGTGAAGATGGAAAGCCACACGATCCCCGCCGCCAGGTCCGAGATCCCGAGGGGCACGGTCCAGAAGTAGAGGAAGAGGTCGCGCCCGCGCCCGAGGCGTTCCAGGAGGAGGCCCATGGCCAGGGCTAAAGCGAGCTGGAGCGGGACCACGATGGCGGTGAGGAAGAGGGTGTTCCGCAGGGCGTCCCCAAAGTAGAGGTCCTGGGCCATCCTGCGGAAGTTGCCCAAGCCCACCCCCTCCCCTTCCCGGAAGGCGAGGACCAGGGCGCTGAGGAGGGGCCAGCCGAAGAAGACCAGGAGGAAGAGGACGGAGGGAAGGATCAGAAGGTAAGGAAGGTACCGGTCCTTCATCGCGTCCAGAAGAGGGCCAAGGCGGCGCTCCAGGAGAAGCCCTCACCCCCCCTCCCCTGCCCCGTAAGGGGGTCGTAGTACTCCCGGAAGCCCTCCCGCTCCATGAGGGCGAGGGCGTCCGCCTTGAGCCTTGCCGCCAGGGCGGCGAAACCGTAGTCCCTAAACCCCTCGGCCACCATCCAGTTGACGTTGATCCACACCGGGCCCCGCCAGTACCGCCCGGGTTCAAAGAAGGGGCTCGTGGGGTCCACGCTGGGAAGGAGGTAGCGCGCCTTTTCCCCCCAGCGCTCCGCCTCTTGGGCGAGGAGGCTTGCCCGCCCCTGGTGGGGCGTTCCGGCGAAGAGGGGCAGGAAGCCCGCGGAGGTCTTCACCGCGATGGGCTCCCCGGCCACGAGGTCCCAGGAGAAGTAAAACCCCGCCTCCCGGTCCCAGAGGGCCTCGAGGCCCACCTCCCCCCGCACGATCCACTCCTCAATCTCGTAGGGGTCCTCCTGAAGGAGGACGGCGAGGGCGTAGAGGTCCCGGTTGGCCCGCTGGAGGATGGCGTTGAACCCCACGTCCACCACCTTGAAGGGGGACTGGCGGTAGATCTCCCGGGGGTCGTACTCCAGGCGGCGGAAGAGGTAGAGGAGGGAGAGGTAGCGGTCGTAGTCCTCCTTCCTGGGCCGCTCCTCGGGGTTCACGTGCTTCACGTCCCGCCGCTCGTAGGGGGGGAGGTTCTCCACGGGCACCCGGCTCAGGGGCTTGTCCCAGGCTGGGCTGTTGTCCATGCCCGACTCCCAGGGGTGGACGATGACCACGAGGCCGGTGCGGTAGGGGTCGCGGGCGTGGTAGAGCCAGCGGTGGAAGGCGAGGAGCTTGGGAAAGAGGTACCGGGCCCGCTCCCGGGCCCGGTCCCGGTCCGGGTCCTTCTCGTAGAGGTAGCGGACCACCGTGGCCACCACCGGGGGCTGGGTGATGCCGGAGGTGGCGGGCTGGGCCCGGGCCTCCCGGCCCCAGACGTCGGGGCCGGGGAAGTAGTCCCGGCTCTGCTCGTGGAAGACGATGTGGGGGAGCATCCCGTCCGGGCCTTGGCCGTAGTCAAAGAGGCAGAGGAGCTCCTGCCAGGCCCGCTCCCAGTCCACCTGGGTCCACCCCAGGGCGATGAAGGCCGAGTCCCAAAGCCACTGGTAAGGGTAGAGCCCGTGCGCGGGGACGGTGAAGGCCCCCCGGCTGTTGCGCTGGAGGACCTCCACCGCCTTCGTCCTCAAAGGCGCCACGGGCTCAATCTATCACTCCACGGGGCAGGCGCCCGTGCTCGGGGCGTCGGGCGGCCAGCAGGGGGCGCCCGTCTCCCGGAGGATGCGGGCGAGGTTCTGGGCCTCGAGGTCCAAGGCCCGCCGGATCTCCTCCCCCCGGAGGACGATCCGGGTGAAGGCGTCCCGGTAGACCTTGTTGAACTCCCCGCCCTTGTCCCCAAGCCCCACGGGGAGGAGGCTCGGCAGGGCGTCCTTGGCCGAGGACTGGGCCGAGACCGCCTCGGCGAGGAGCCGGATCCCCTCGGGCAGGTCCTCCCCGTAGCGCGCCCGCACCACGGGGAAGAAGCCCACCTCCTTGAGGGTGAGGAGCTGGACCTCGGGCCGCGTCAGGTAGTCCACGAGCGCCTCGGCGGCCCGCTTGTCGGGCGCGGTCTTGGGGATGGCGAGCCCCGCCACCACCGGCATGAACCCCCGCCCCTTGGGCCCTGCGGGGGCCGGGAAGGCCACGAAGTCCTGGGGCCTCTGCACCAGGGCGTCCTTGAGCCGCGCCGTGTGGTCCCAGGCGATCCAAACCTCCCCGGAGAGGAGGGGCTCCTGCATGAACTCGTAGGCCGTGGACCTGGGGTTGACGTAGCGCCAAAGCTCCCGGAAGTCCCGCCACATGGCCTCGGCCTCGGGGCTCTTGAAGCGGCGCACCTGGCTGCCCGTGTAGGAGGGGTAGAGGTAGCCCTGGAGGAAGCGGTGGATGAGCCCTCCAGGCCCCGCGGGGAAGCCCAGGCGGCGCTGGCCCGTGGCCTCCTGGATCGCCTTGGCCCAGTTCTTGAGGTCCTCGTAGGTGAGGGCGTTGAGGTCGGCTCCCGGGGGAAGGTACTTCAGGGCCTCCTTCCGGGCCACCATGACGTAGGTGGCCTGCATCCAGGGGAGGTACTGCTGGTTCGGGGTGCCCATCCGCCCGAGCTCCACGAACGCCTGGGGGAAGCCCCGGTCCTGAAGCCGGGCGTAGAGGCCGTCCAAAGGCTCCAGAAGCCCCCGGCTCACCAAGGGGGGAAAGTCCCCGTGGAGCCCGCCCAAAACCCCCACGGTCCCCCGGCCCGTCTGGGCCTCGGCCAGCACCCGGTTGAGCCAAACGGGGTAGTCCTCGGGCACGAACTGGACCTGGCCGGAGAAGCCCTTCAGGATCACCTGCCGCATCTTCTGGGCCTCTTCAATGGGCCTGAGCTGGGTGGAAAGGAAGACCACCCCTTGGGCCAGGCCCAGGCTCGAGGCCAAAAGGAAGGCCAAGAAACCCGCTTTCCGCACGCTCCACCTCCTTTCTTTGGGGGAGAGCATACCCCCCTTTCCCGCCCCCCGTCAAGGCTTTTGAAACCCCCTCCACGGGAAAGTGAAGAAGCGGGCCCCGGGAGCCTCCCGGGGCCGCCCCTAGCGGTCTTTAACTGAACTCCCGCTCCAAAGCCTTCAGCCGCTCGGCGATCCCCGTGTACTCCAGCTCCTCCATGGGAAGCATGGCGGGGCCGTAGAAGCCCTGGCGGCGCATCTCCTGGGCCTTCTCCACCACCTTGGCCCGCACCGCCTCCCACACGGGGTCGGCGAAGAGGTCCACGGGCTCGGAAAGCCGCCCCTCCCGCAAGGAGAAGGCCAGGCCGCACACCATGGGCACGCAGAAGAAGGTGGAGGCCGGGGTGTTGGCCCGCACGGGCATCAGGGGCATGTGGTGGCTTCCCCGGGTGTCCCCCGCCACGTAGGGGGCGAGGGCGAAGACGGGGCCGAACTCCTCCGTGGCGGGGAAGATCTTCTGGGTGCGGACGATGGCCACGGGGTCGTCCTTGCCCACGTAGCGCCCGGCGATGTTCCTCAGGCGCGTGGTGCTCACCACGGCGGCCTGCTCCCCGTGCTTCCGGGACCAGATGGACTCTATGGCGAAGCGGTGGGAGTCGCGAAGGAGGGTGGCGATGTCGTAGAGGCGCTCGGGGGCGTCCAGCTCAATGTAGCTGTCCCGCTCCGTCTGGGCCAAGTCCATGATGCGGAAGCGGAAGCCGGGCCTAAGCTCCGGGGAAAGGAGGAGGCCCGAGGAGTACATGGGGTCGGCGAAGGCCAGGTAGAGGGGGAGGTTGAAGGCCCCGGGCTCCGTCTTGTCGGCGGCGAGGACCATGAAGGGCTCCGCGGGGCGCTCGGTGAACTCCATCTCCGCCACCTGGGGCCCAAGGCCGTGGAGGTTCCCCGTGAAGGCGTCCTTGAGGAGGTCCTGGCCCGCCCCGTAGAGGCCTTCGGCCTTGGCCACCTCGGTGCCCTCGCGGAAGGCCTTCCAGGCCAGGGCGTGCACCTCCTGGTTCCGCACCCCCCGGGTGTGGGATAGGAGGAGGACGATGTCGTCGCCGATGTGGAAGACGTAGGCGTCCAGGAGGAGGCGGCCCACCTCCTCCCGAACCACCTCCTCCACCTTGGCGAGGACCTTGCGGCTGGGCAGGGTGTGCCCGCCCACCGAGCCGATGTCCGCCTTGAGCACGCTCAAGGTGACCTTCATAGTCTCACCTCCTTCGTTTCCATGTTTCCACACCCCGGGGCCCCGGCGCAAGGCCGCTCCCTTTCGCTTTACCGGGCAAAGCGCTTACCCCCTGTGGTACCATGGGGGTATGGCCGAGGCCTTCTGCCCCGTCTACGCGGCCCTGAACCTCCTCCAGGAGAAGTGGACCCTGCACATCATCCGGGCCCTCCTGGAGGGGCCCAAGGGGTTCAACGAGCTTTCCCGGGCCGTGGGGGGCGTGAACCCCGCCACCCTCTCCCAGCGCCTGGACCAGCTGGTCCGCCTGGGGGTGGTGGAGAAGCGGGTGGAGTCCTACATGCCGCCCCGCACCCGCTACAGCCTCACCCCGGCGGGCGAGGAGCTGGAGGAGGTGGTCCAGGCCATAGAGCGCTGGGCCAGGCGGCACCTCAAGGCCCCGGACCCGGCCCGGTAGGCTACTCGGAAAACTCCCCGGCGAGGTACTGCAGGTAGGCCGGGAGGCCCATGCGGCTGAGGAGCTCCCGCTGCGTCTCCAGCCAGTCCACGTGGGCCTCCTCGTCCTTAAGGATCTCCGCGATCATCTCCCGGGTGCCGTTGTCCCCGAGGCGTTGGGCCAGGTTCATGGTCTCGTTGTACCCCTTGACCGCCTGGACCTCCCCCTCGTAGTCCTTGAAGAGGATCTCCTCCACGTTTTTGCCGATCCTGATCTCCCCGATGCGGCTCACCTCGGGGAAGCCCTCGAGGAAGAGGATGCGCTCCATGTGCCGTTCGGCGTGGCGCATTTCGGTGATGGTGTGGGCCTTGAGGTGGCGGGCCAGGGCCTTGAGGCCCCAGTTCTCCGCCAGCTCGGCGTGCACCATGTACTGGAGGATGGCGGCGGGCTCCTCGGAAAGCCTTGCCTGAGGCTATGAATCACCTCGGGGTGGCCTTGCATAGGACCTCCTCCCCTACTCCACACCCACGGGAAGGAAACCGAGGCGCCACCCCTGGAAGAGGCTGTGCCTGGGGCGGTCTTCCAGGGGGAAGTCCTCCCGGAAGTGGGCGCCCCGGCTCTCCTCCCGGGCCAAGGCCGCCCGGGCGAGGAGGCGCATGAGGAGGAGGAGGCTTCCCGCCTCGAGCCGGTCCCTGCTGGCCTGTTCCACCTCCTCCAGGGGCACGGCCTCCGCCCGGCGGAGGAAGGCGAGGAGGGTTTCTTTCCGCCGCACCACCCCGAGGGCCTCCCCCGCTTCCTCCCTTAGGGACGCCACCGCCTCGGGTGGGGCGGCGAGGGCGGGGAGGGGGGTGGCTCTTGGGGGAAAGGCCAGGTCCTCCAGGGCCCTTAGGGCGGCCCGCCACCCCACCACCAGGCCCTCGAGGAGGCTGTTGGAGGCCAGGCGGTTCGCCCCGTGGAAGCCGGTGGAGGCCACCTCCCCCGCGGCGAAGAGCCCGGGGATCCCCGTGTGGCCGAAGGCGTCGGTCCTCACCCCCCCCATGGCGTAGTGGGCCGCCGGGGCCACGGGAAGGGGCGCCCTCAGGGGGTCCAGGCCCAAGGCCCGGGCCTGGGCCACCACCGTGGGGAAGCGCTCCTCCAGGTGGGGGATTGGCCTCAGGTCCAGGTAAACCCCGCCCGTGCGCTCCCTCTCCCGGAAGACGGCCCGGGCCACCACGTCCCGTGGGGCGAGCTCCGCCAGGGGGTCGTAGCGGGGCATGAACCGCTCCCCGTGGGCGTTCAGGAGGAGGGCCCCCTCCCCCCGGCAGGCCTCGGAGACCAGGGCCCCGTTGGGAAGGGCCGTGGGGTGGAACTGGACGAACTCCAGGTCCCGGAGCACCGCCCCCGCCCGCCAGGCGAGGGCCATCCCGTCCCCCGTGGCCCCGTGGGGGTTCGTGGTCACAGGGAAGAGGCGGCCAAACCCTCCCGTGGCGAGGAGGACGGCTCCAGCCCGGACCTCCCAAAGCCCCCCCGGCCCCCAGAGGAGGGCCCCGGCCACCCGGTTCCCGGAGACGAGGAGGCTCAGGGCCTGGGCGGGGACCACGGGGGTGGAAAGCCGCTTAAGGAGCCCCTCGAGGAGGAGAAGCCCGCTCCGGTCCCCGCCCAGGTGGAAGACCCTCGCGCGGGAGTGCCCCCCTTCCCGGGTGGGCTCGGGGTGGAAGGGAAGGCCGAAGGCGCGAAGCCTCTCCAGGTGGCGGGGGGCCTCCTCCAGGATGGAGCGGGCCACCCCTTCCTCCACGAGGCCCCGGCCGGCCACGAGGGTGTCCCGGAGGTGGGCCTCGAGGTCCTCCTCCCCCACGGGAAAGGCCACCCCCCCTTGGGCCCAGGGGGTGGAGCCCGCGGGGAGGGGGTCCTTGCTCACGAGGAGGACCCGGGCCCCCCGCTCCTCCGCGGCCAAGGCGGCGTAGACCCCCGCCACCCCGGCGCCCAGGACGAGGAGGTCTGTGCTACGGCGCTCCATCACCCCACGGCCACCATGGCCTCGAGGGCCCGGCGCGCCCTCCCCGCCACCTCCTCGGGCACCCGGACCACGTGGCGCATCTCCTTCAAGGAGAGGTAGACCTTCTCCAGGGTGATCCGCTTCATGTACTCGCACACGGCGTCGGGCTTCACCGGGAAGAAGGCTTTTTCCGGGGCCTCCTTCTTGAGGCGATGGAGGATCCCCACCTCCGTGGCCACCACGAACTCCCGGGCCTCCGCCCCCTTGGCGTAGCGCACCATCCCCTCCGTGGAGAGCATCTTGGCGTCGGGCTTGAGGTAGAGGCACCCGCTGCCGCAGCCGCACTCCGGGTGGATGAGGAACTCCGCCCCCGGGTGGGCTTCCAGGAGGGCCTTCAGGTGCTCCTCCCGGATCCCCGCGTGCACGTGGCACTCCCCGGGGAAGAGGTCCAGCCTCCTCCCCGTGACCCGGGCCACGTGGGCCCCCAGGAACATGTCGGGGACGAAGTAGATGGGCCGGTCCTGGGGAAGCCGGGAGACCACCTCCACGGCGTTCGCGCTCGTCACGCAGACGTCCGCCAGGGCCTTGACCTCCGCCTTGGTGTTCACGTAGGCCACCACGATCCCGTCGGGGTGCTTTGCCTTCCAGGCCAGGACGTCCTCGGGCCGGATGCTGTCGGCGAGGGAGCAGCCCGCCTCCAGGTCGGGCAGAAGCACCGTCTTCTCGGGGTTCAGGATGGCGGCGGTCTCCGCCATGAAATGGACGCCGCAGAAGACGATGACCTCGGCCCGCGTTCTTTGGGCCTCTCGGGCGAGGCCCAGGGAGTCCCCCACGAAGTCCGCCACCTCCTGCACCTCGGGGAGCTGGTAGGAGTGGGCCAGGATGACGGCGTTCCGCTCCCGCTTGAGCCTGAGGACCTCTTGCGCCAGGGCTTCCCCACGCATCCTACCCATTATGCGGGGCCTCCTGAGGTGGTGGACCAGGGCCCGAACCGCCTCCACGCCCTCATGGACGCACCACCAGGAGGGAGAGGTCCAGGGCCTTGGCCGAGTGGGTGAGGGCCCCCACGGAGACGTAGTCCACCCCGGCCTCCGCCGCCGCCTTCGCCCTTTCCAGGGTCATGTTCCCGCTCGCCTCCAGGGGAACCCTTCCCCCCACGCGGCGCACCGCCTCCCGGAGGGCCTCGAGGGGGAAGTTGTCCAGGAGGATGAGGTCGGCCCCGGCTTCTAGGGCCTCCTCCAGCTCCTCCAGGCTTCGCACCTCCACCTCCACCTTGAGGTAGTGGGGGGCGCGGGCCTTGGCCCGCCGCACCGCCTCGCCCACGCCCCCCGCCGCCCGGACGTGGTTCTCCTTGAGGAGGATCCCGTCAAAGAGGCCATAGCGGTGGTTCCTCCCCCCGCCCACCCGCACGGCGTACTTCTCCAGGGCGCGAAGCCCCGGGGTGGTCTTGCGGGTGTCCAGGATCTGGGCCTTGGTGCCCGCGAGGGCCTCCACGTAGGCCCGGGTCAGGGTGGCGATTCCCGAAAGCCTCTGCAGGAGGTTGAGGGCGAGCCTCTCCCCGGCGAGGATGCCCCGCAAGGGCCCCCGGACCCGGGCCACCTCCGTCCCCTCCGCCACCCTCGCCCCCTCCGCCACCAGGGGGGTGAAGGCGGTGCGCGGGTCCGCGAGGGCGAAGACCCGCTCCGCCACCCAAAGCCCCGCGAGGACGCCCCCCTCCTTGGCGAGGATCACGGCCTCGCCCTCGAGGTCCTCCGGAACCACCAAAAGGCTCGTGAGGTCCCCCTGCCCCAGGTCCTCCCGAAGCCAGGCCCTCAGGGCCTCTTCCAAGCCGCCTTGCCAAAGCGCCTCCCCGACCACGCCCCCCATTGTAAGGAGGAGGCTTTTCCCCTTCGGCCTCCCGCCCTAGCCTGGAGGGGATGGGAAACCGCCTAAAGGCCGCAAGAAGCCCCTACCTCCTCGCCCATGCGGAGGACCCCGTGGACTGGTACCCCTTCGGCGAGGAGGCCTTCCGCAAGGCCCAGGCCGAGGACAAGCCCATCTTCCTCTCTGTGGGCTACGCCAGCTGCCACTGGTGCCACGTGATGCACCGGGAGAGCTTCCAGGACGAGGAGGTGGCCCGCCTCCTCAACGCCCACTTCGTCCCGGTGAAGGTGGACCGGGAGGAACGGCCCGACGTGGACGCCGCCTACATGCGGGCCCTCGTGAGCCTCACCGGCCAGGGGGGCTGGCCCATGAGCCTCTTCCTCACCCCCGAGGGCAAGCCCTTCTTCGGGGGCACCTACTTCCCCAAGGAGGACCGGATGGGCCTTCCCGGCTTCAAGCGGGTCCTTGTGGCCGTGGCCGAGGCCTGGGCGGGGAAGCGGGAGGCCATTCTGGAAGAGGCGGAGCGGCTAACCCGGGCCCTATGGAAAAGCCTCAGCCCGCCCCCGGGCCCCCTTCCCGAGGGCGCGGAAGAGGAGGCCCTGGACCACCTGGAGCGGGCCTTTGACCCCGAGTGGGGAGGGTTCCTCCCCGCCCCCAAGTTCCCCCAGGGGCCCCTCCTCCTCTACCTCCTCGCCCGGGCCTGGGAGGGGGAAGAGCGCGCCGCGCGCCTCCTCCGCCCCACCCTGAGGGCCATGGCCCTCGGGGGGGTGTACGACCAGGTGGGCGGGGGGTTCCACCGCTACAGCGTGGACCGCTTCTGGCGGCTACCCCACTTTGAGAAGATGCTCTACGACAACGCCCTCCTCGCCCGGGTCTACCTCGGGGCCTACAAGCTCTTTGGCGAGGACCTCTTCCTGCGGGTGGCCCGGGAAACCCTGGACTGGCTCCTTTCCATGCAGCGCCGGGAGGGCGGCTTCCACACCGCCCTGGACGCGGAAAGCGAGGGGGAGGAGGGGCGCTACTACACCTGGACCGAGGCGGAGCTTAGGGAGGCCCTAGGGGAGGACTTCCCCCTGGCCCGGCGCTACTTCGCCCTGGGGGAGGACCTGGGGGAGAGGTCCGTCCTCACCGCCTGGGGCGAGGCCGAGGCGAGGAAGGCCCTGGGGGAGGGGTTTTTCGCCTGGCGGGAAGGGGTGCGGGCGAAGCTCCAAGGGGCCCGCAGGCGGCGCATGCCTCCTGCTTTGGACGACAAGGTCCTGGCGGACTGGTCCGCCCTGGCGGTGCGGGCCCTGGCGGAGGCGGGGAGGCTTTTCGGGGAGGAACGCTACCTCGAGGCGGCCAAGAGAGGCGCCCGCTTCCTCCTCGCCCACATGTACCGGGAAGGCCTCCTGCGGCACACCTGGCGGGGGAGCCTGGGGGAGGAGGCCTACCTCTCGGACCAGGCCTTCGCCGCCCTGGCCTTTTTGGAGCTCTACGCCGCCACGGGGGAGTGGCCCTACCTGGACTGGGCGCAGAGGCTTGCGGAGGCGGGTTGGAGGCTCTTTAGGGAAGGCCCTTCCCTCCCCCTCCCCGCCAAGGAGGTGGAGGAGGGGGCCCTCCCCTCGGGGGAAAGCGCCCTGGCCGAGGCCTTGGTCCGGCTGGGGGCCGTTTTCGGCGGGGACTACCGGGAGCGGGCGGAGGAGGTCCTGGCGGAAAAGGCCCGTTGGCTGGCCCGCTACCCCCACGCCCTCCCGGGGGCGCTTCTGGCCAAGGCCCTTTGGGAAAGGGGCACGGAACTTGCCCTGCCCCTGCCCTCCCCTCTCCTCGAGGCCGCAAGGGGGGCCTTCCTGCCCCTCACCCAGCTGGTCCTGGGGCCCGCCGGGGCGCTTCCCGCCCTCGAGGGGCGGGAAGCGGGGAAGGCCTACGTGTGCCGGAGGGGGGTCTGCCTCCTCCCGGTGGACCGGTGGGAGGAGGTGGAGGCCCGGGTGCGGGGGGATGATTAGTGAAACTTTTCACGATTACACCCGCTTGTGCGTTCTTTCTCCCCCTAGTCGCTTGACCCCGCCCCCGCCTTCCGGCTAAGCTACTACCGACCGTTCGGTAAGGAGGACCCCATGCCCGAAGCCTGGATCGTGGAAGCGGTTAGGACCCCCATCGGCAAGCACGGAGGGGCGCTGGCCTCGGTGCGCCCCGACGACCTCCTCGCCCACGCCCTCTCCGCCCTCGTGGACCGCTCCGGCGTCCCCAAAGAGGAAGTGGAGGACGTCTACGCCGGCTGCGCCAACCAGGCGGGCGAGGACAACCGCAACGTGGCCCGCATGGCCCTCCTCCTCGCCGGCTTCCCCGTGGAGGTGGCGGGCTGCACGGTAAACCGCCTCTGCGGCTCCGGGCTGGAGGCCGTGGCCCAGGCGGCCCGGGCCATCTGGGCCGGGGAGGGCAAGGTGTATATCGGAAGCGGCGTGGAATCCATGTCCCGTGCCCCCTACGCCGTCCCTAAGCCCGAGCGGGGCTTCCCCACCGGCAACCTCGTCATGTACGACACCACCCTGGGCTGGCGCTTCGTCAACCCCAAAATGCAGGCCCTCTACGGCACCGAGAGCATGGGCGAGACCGCCGAAAACCTGGCGGAGATGTACGGGATCAGGCGGGAGGAGCAGGACCGCTTCGCCCTCCTCTCCCACCAGAAGGCGGTGCGGGCCTGGGAGGAGGGACGCTTCCAGGACGAGGTGGTCCCGGTGCCGGTGAAGCGGGGCAAGGAGGAGATCTTGGTGGAGCAGGACGAGGGCCCCAGGCGGGACACCTCCCTGGAGAAGCTCGCCGCTCTCCGGCCCGTCTTCCGCGAGGGGGGCACGGTGACCGCAGGGAACTCTAGCCCCCTAAACGACGGGGCGGCGGCGGTGCTCCTCGTCTCCGACGACTACGCCAAGGCCCACGGCCTGAGGCCCTTAGCCCGTGTCCGCGCCATCGCCGTGGCCGGCGTACCCCCAAGGATCATGGGGATCGGCCCCGTGCCCGCCACCAGGAAAGCCCTGGAGCGGGCGGGGCTGAGCTTCTCGGACCTCGGCCTCATTGAGCTCAACGAGGCCTTCGCCGCGCAGGCTCTCGCCGTCCTCCGGGAGTGGAGCCTTTCCATGGAGGACCAAAGGCTCAACCCCAACGGCGGCGCCATCGCCCTGGGCCACCCCCTGGGGGCCTCCGGGGCCCGCATCCTCACCACCCTGGTCCACGAGATGCGGCGGCGAAAGGTCCAGTTCGGCCTCGCCACCATGTGCATCGGCGTGGGCCAGGGCATCGCCGTGGTGGTGGAGGGGATGGGCTGAGTCTTAGGCCCCTCCCCGGGGGCTGAAGGGGGTTCTTTGGCCATCTTGTACTTTTATTCACGATTTCACCCACTCGTGAAGTGTATCTCCACACCAGGCCGGGCCTGCCCCAGGAGCCAGAGGTCCCGGGGGTCCACCAGGGCGGGCTTGGCGTACCCCCCGAGGCTCCCCTTGTCGGCGAGGAGCACCAGGGGCCTCCCCGAGGGGGGCACCTGGACCCCGCCGAGGGGGGTGGGCTCGGAAAGCCCCTCCCCGCCAGGGACCTCCGGCCCCAAAAGCTCCACCCCCACCCGGTCCGCCCGCGCTACCCGGAAGGGGCCGGAGCAAAGGGCCCTAAAGGCCTCCCCCGCAAACTGGGGCCCGGGGAGGAGGCGGAGGCGGAAGGCCTCGGGGAGCGGGCGCTGGGGGAAGGCCCTCCCGGGGCGGACCGGGCGAAGCGCCTCGAGGCCCAGGACATCCCCTGCCCACAAGGGCCTCCCGATCCTCCCCCGGAGGTCCGGGGAGGCGGAGCCGAGGAAGGGCCGGACCTCGAGGCCCCCCGCCACCGCCAGGTAGCCCCGCACCCCCGGGCCCCGGGGGCGGAAGCGGAGGGTCTTGCCCCGGGGCCAGAGGAAGCTTTGCCCCGGGGGGATCTCCTCCCCTTCCAGAAGGGCGACGAAGCCGTAGCCCGCGAAGGCCGCCACCAGGTCGCGGAGGGCGGTGAGGACGGGGCCTTTGTAGGCGAACTCCAAGAGGGGCGCCCCCGCCCCGTTGCCCACGAGCCGGTTGGCCAACCGGGCGGAAGGGGCGTCCAGGGGACCGGAGCGGGCGAGGCCGAGGTGCCCCCCGAGGAAGCGGCCCCCGTCCACCACCAGGTCCATAAGCCCGGGCTCCTCCACGAGGAGGGCGGGAAGCCTGGGCTCCTCGGGGAGGAGCTCCAGGGGGCGGGGCTCGGGCGGCGTGGGCCCCTCGGCCTCCAGGAAGCGCACCCGGTCCCCGGGGCGGAGGAGGAAGGGCGTCTCGCGGTGGGGGTCGTAGACGGCCACCAGGCTGGTCCCGAGCAGGTTCCAGCCCCCGGGAGAAGGAAGGGGGTAGATCCCCGTCTGCACCCCCGCCACGGCCACGGCGTGGGCGGGCACCCGGGGCCTCGGGTGGGGCTTCCGGGGAAGGCGCAAGGCGGGCTCCACCTCCGCCAGGAAGGGGAAGCCTGGGGTGAACCCCAGGGCGTAGACGCGGTAGAGGGGCTTTTGGTGGAGGGCCTTCACCGCCTCGAGGGAGAGGCCCAGGCGGGAGGCCACCTCGGGAAGGTCCTCCCCGTCGTAGCGCACGGGGATCTCCACCACCCGCCCCTCCTCGGCCCGCTCCTGGGGAAGCCCCTTAAGAAGGCGCAAAAGCCGCCCTCGGGAAAGCCGCCTGGGGTCGTACTCCAGGTAGAGGACGCCGTAGGCGGGCACGGCGTCCAGAAGCCCCGGAGGGGGGGCACGGAGGAGGGCCTCGGCCAGGGCGAGGGCCCTGCGGTTCGCCTCCTCAGAGACCCCCTCGCCGAAGCGCAGGTAAAAACCCCGGACCACCCCCTCACTCTACCGGAGCGGGCCTCCCCTTGAGCTCCCGGTCGGGAAGGAGGAGGACGAAGACCAAGGCCCCAAGAATGACGAGGGCTACACTTTTTGAACCACCGCACCCCCCCTGCTCTCCAAGCCTAGGCCGTGGTAGCATGGGGCGCAACAATGCACTGGCCCCTCTACGTCGCCCTGGCCGCCCTCGCCCTGGGAGCGGCGCTTGCGGGGCTTCGGGAGAGCGCCGCCGTCCCCTGGTTCATGGTGGCCGTGGGCCTCGTGGCGAGCGTCTTCGGGCTCGGGGCGGGGCTTGCCGCCCTGGGCCTCGCAAGCCTCCTCCTCTTCTTCCAAGGGGCCATGAACCCCTCCTCCCTCGCCGCCCTCCTCCTCGCCGCCCTTCTTGCGCACCAGGTGGGGGAAAGCCTCCGCCGGGCCCACCGCCGGGCCAAGTACCTGGCCCAGACCCACAGGCTCCTCGCCGAGGCCCTGGAGGCCCTCCCCAAGGCCCAGAACCGGGAAGAACTCCTGAAAAGCCTCCCCGAGCGCCTCGCCCGCCTCGGGGAGCGGGGGCACGTGGGGGTGTGGGTGCCCGAGGGGCAGGGCCTCCGCCTCCTCGCCGCCCGCCCCCCCCTCTCCGTGGAGACCATCCCCTACGGGGGCGTGGTGGGCCGGGCCTACCGGGAGGGGAGGCCCGTGTACGTGCCGGACGTGCGCCGGGACCCGGACTACATCGCCCCCCCGGACCACAAGGCCCTCGCCGAGCTCGCCCTTCCCCTCCGGGAGCGGGGGGAGGTGGTGGCCGTCCTCAACCTGGAGCGGGACCGGCCCTTCCCCGAGGAGCTCCAGGAGGGCCTTAAGCGCTTCGCCCAGGCGGTGAGCCTCCAGCTTTCCCGCCTGGCGGACGAGGAGGAAAGGCGGCTCGTGGCGGAGCTCTCCCTCGCCCTGCAAAGCGCCTCCCGCCTCGAGGAGGCGGCGGCCAAGGCCCTGGCCCTCCTGGTGCGGGCCTTGGGCCTCGAGGCCGGCGCCTTCTGGGAGGTCCGGGGCGCCCGCATGGTGAACCTCGCCGCCCACGGCGTGGAGGAGCCCGCCCTCCGCAAGGTCCTGGAGGAGGGCCTCCCTTACGGCGTAGGCCTCGCCTGGCGGGTCTACGAAACGAGAAGCCCCCTCTTCACCGCCCGCTACGCCGAGGAGGACCGGACCGTCCCCGCGCTAAAAGCCCTGGACTGGCGCACCTTCGCCGCCCTCCCCGTCCCCACCCCGGGGGCGCCCCGGGCGAGGCGGATTTTTGTGGTGGGCCAGAGGGCGGAAAGGCTTTGGCGGAGAAGCGAGGTGGACCTCCTCCTCCTCGCTTGCCGTACCCTGGGCCTCGGTCTGGAACGCCTCACGGAAAAGGCCCGGCACGAGGCGGTCAACCGGATCTTCCTGGAGCTTTTGGAAAAACCCCCGGAGGAGCTCTACCAGGCGGTCCTGGAAGAGGCCATCCGCCAGGTCCCGGGAGCGGAGGCGGGAAGCCTCTTGGTCTGGGAAGACGGGGCCTACCGCTACAAGGCGGCCTTTGGCTACGACCTGGAGGGCCTAAAGGCCCTGGCCTTCACCCGGGAGGCCCAGCTCAAATGGTACGGCCTGGGGGAGGAAAAGGCCCGCCAAGGGGAGCCCCGCCTCCTCAGCGTGGAGGAAAGGCCCATCGCCGAGATCAGCCACGAGACCGCCCCGCCCGAGGTCATAGACGCCGCCGGGAAGGCCGAGGAGATCCAGGCCAACCTCTGCCTCCCCATCCCCTACAAGGGGGAGGTCCTGGCCTACCTCAACCTGGAGAACCTCCACGACCCCAAAGCCTTCGGCGAGGACTCCCTGGAGGCCGCCCGCTTCTTCGCCACGCCCCTCGCCACCCTCCTCCACGAAATCCGCACCCGGAAGCTCCTGGAAGAGGCCGCCCTCACCGACCCCCTCACGGGCCTGCCCAACCGCCGGGCCTTTGACCGCTTTCTGGAAGAGGAGCTCAAGCGGGCGGAGCGCTACGGCTACCCTCTCGCCCTCGCGGTCATGGACCTGAGGGGCTTCAAGCAGGTGAACGACCGCCTGGGCCACGCCGTGGGGGACCTCGCCCTCATGAAGGTGGCCGAGGCCCTGCAAAGGGAGAAGCGGAACGGGGACCGGATCTTCCGCTGGGGCGGGGACGAGTTCGCCGCCCTCTTCCCCCACACCGGGAAGGAAGGCGCCCTCAAGGCCGCCTTCCGCTACGCCCGGGCCATAGAGGCCCTCTGCTTCGGGGGGCTCTGCCTGGGGGTGAACATCGGCCTCGCCGCCTTCCCCGAGGACGGCAAGACCCCCGACGAGCTCCTCTCCGCCGCCGACAGCCGCATGTACCAGGCCAAGGCGCAAGGGCTCGCCGTCTTGGCTTGAGTCCGGGGAAGACCAGGCCCATTTCGCCTCAAGGAGGAGGCGGACGACGGGTACGCCACCCAGCTCGCCGGGTGGGCGGCGGAGGGCGTGGCGCCCCAGATCGCCAACCCCGACCTCAAGCGGGTGCCCATGGCCAAGGGAGGGTACGGCCGCTGGCTTCGGGCCTTCCTGGAGAACCGGGCCGTCTCGGGCCCCGTGCGGACCTTCCCCCAGGCGGAGCGGCCCCTCCTCGAGGCCCAGGACATCCGCAGCCTCCTCGCGGTTCCCGTCTTCTGGGAGGGGAGGCTTTGGGGCTTTTTGGGGGTGGACGAGGGTCCTCCTCCTCGCCTGGCCCGGGGGGCGCCTTCCCACCCCGCCCGAGCTGGAGAGGATCCAGGTCGGCCCGCATCTTCGCCGTGGCGGACGTGTACGACGCCCTCACCTCGGACCGGCCCTACCGCAAGGCCTGGCCGAAGGAGAAGGCCCTGGCCTACATCCGGGAAGAGGCGGGCAAGCAGTTTGACCCCGAGGTGGTGGAGGCCTTTCTGAAGCTCATGGCCGAGGAGGCCTAGCCCGCAAGCCACCGGGCCCGCCAGGCGGCGAGGCCCTCCTCGGGGAGGCCCGCCCCCCGGACGGTGCAGGCCAAGGCGGAAAGGGCCACGGCCGCCTCCAAAGCCTCCCGCAGGCCCTCGAGGTCCAGGCCCTCCAGAACCCCCCTCCCCCCGCCCCGCCTGAGGAGGAGGGCGAGGAGGCCCGCCGTGAAGGTGTCCCCCGCGCCCACGGTGTCCACCACCCGCACCCGCACCCCGGGAACCCGCACCTCCCCTTCCCCGAGGAAGGCCAAAGCCCCCTCGGGCCCCAGGGTGAGGACCTTGAGCCTGGGAGGGAGGCGGCGCACGGCCTCCAAGGGCGCCTCGGGGAAGAGGAGGCGGGCGTCCTCCAAGGAGAGCTTCAAAAGGTCCACCCGCCCGAGGTAGGCCTCCACCCGGGCCCTTTCCTCGGGCGAGGGGAGGCCCCTGAGGTTGGGGTCGTAGGAAAGGAGGGCCCCCGCCCTCGCGGCCTCCTCCAAAAGGGCGGCCACCCCTTTCGCGGTGCGGGCCTCGAGGGCGAAGAGGGAGCCGAAGTGGAAGGCCCCCACCCCCCGCAAGGCGCCCGCCTCCGGCAGGAAGGGGGCCTGGAAGGGGCGGTGGAAGCTGTAACGGGCGTTCCCCTCCGGGTCCAGACGGACGAGGGCCAAGGGCATGGGGCCGGGGTGGCGCCGAAGCTTCGGGTTCAGGCCCCTCCGGGCCATCTCCGCCTCGCTCCAGGCGGAAAGCCAGTCCTCCCCCACCTCGGAAAAGAAGCGAACGGGGTAGCCGAGCCGGGCGAGGACCGTGGCCGTGTTCAGAACCGAGCCGCCTAAGGACCCGGTGAAGGTAAGGGGGCTTTCCCCCTCCAGGACCAAGTCCACCAGGCTTTCCCCCACGAGGGCGATAGCGGGCTTCTCCACCATGCGCCTATTATGGAGGGAAATGCGCCCCTTCCGGACCGCCTGGCTCGCCCTCCTCCTCGCGGCCTGCGCCCCCGCCCTCCTCGCCGTGGACCCGGGCCGCCTCCCCGAGCCCGAGGACTGGGACCCCAAGCCCGCCCAGCTGGAGTGGTGGTACGCCTCGGGGTGGGTGGAGCCCTACGCCTTCCACTTCGCCTTCTTCAAGGCCTACGCCCCGCCCTCCTACCGCATCCTGGGCCTCCCCGGGAGCCTCTTCGGGCCCTTCCACGCCGCCCACCTCGCCCTCACCGACCTCCGCACCGGGAAGCGGCGCTTTCTGGAGGTGGCGGACCAGGACCTCTTCGCCAAGAGGGGCGAGGCCCTGCCCGGCCCGCGGCTGGCCCTCATGGGGTGGCGGTTTTACCGGGAGGGGGAGGGGTTCCGCCTCGAGGCGCCGGGCGTGGACCTCCGCTTCCGTCCCCTGAAGCCTCCCGTGGTCCACCCCCCCTCGGGCACCGCGGAGACGGGGCGGATGCACTACCAGTCCTACACCAGGGTCGCCGCCTGGGGGGAGGTCCTGGGGGAGGAGGCGCGGGGGGAGGCCTGGCTGGACCACCAGTGGGGGGAACAGCTCTCCGGGCTTGCCGCCACCTGGGACTGGTTCGGCCTCCACCTCTCCGACGGCTCCGAGCTCATGGCCTACCGGGTCAAGGCGCCCTCGGGACGGGTGGTCCAGGTCCTGGCGAGCCGGGTGGACCCCCTGGGCAACAGGGAGGACCTCGCCCTGGACTTCCTTCCCTTGGAGACCTGGACGAGCCCCTCGGGCCGCGCCTACACCCTGGTCTGGCGCCTGGAAGGGCCGGAACTCACCTTGGTCCTGAGGCCCCTCTTCCGCGAGGGGGAGATCCTCTCCCGCACCACCCGGGTGGCCTACTGGGAAGGGCCCGTGGCGGGGGAGGGCCGCTTCAGGGGCTACCGCGTCCGCGCCCGCGGCATGGGCGAGTTCGTGGCCGGGGCCTTCCGGCCGTAAGGTTTTTTACACGGTTTTCACATCCTCCCCCTACCTTGGAAGCAGAAAGGAGGTGGGTTGAAGTGGCCCTCTTCGGCAGTCTGGACTCCATGCCCCTTGAGGAGCTCCTCCTCGTCCTCAAGTCCAAAGAGGGGGCGCTGGAGATCTGGAACGTGAAGGGCCTCCCCGCCACCACCCTCTACCTCAAACCCGGCCGCATCCGCTCCATTGACCAGCGGGGGAAGCCCCTCCCCCCGGAGGCCGCCAAGGCGGTCCTCCTTACCCTGCTGAAAGCGCGGGAAGGAAGCTTTGAGTTCCTCCCCAACCTCCGTCCCCGGCACCGGGTGCGCCTCAACTGGCCCACGGAAAAGGCCCTCCTTTCCCTGGTCACCCTTCACGACGAGCTTGACCGCTACCGGGACCAGCTTCCCGACCCTCAGACCCGCTTCCGCCTACAAGGAAGCCCCCCGGAAGACGCCCGGTACCGAGGCTTTCTGGAAAAGGCCGCCCCTTACCTGGAGCGAGGGACCACGGCGCAGGAGCTCGCCCAGGCCCTCGCCTCACCCGTGGACCTGGTCCGCCTTTACCTCCTGAAGCTGGAGCGCTTGGGCGCCCTGCGGCGGGAGGCCCAAAAAGGCGCGGCCCCGCTACTTTTCGGCAAGGGAGGCGCCGCATGAACCCCACGGTGCTCGTGGCCGAGGACGACCCCGTCCAGCGCCTTCTCCTCCGCCGGGCCTTGGAGCCTCTCGGCGTGGAGGTGCGCCTCGCCCGCCACGGCAGGGAGGCCTTGGACCTGGCCCTGGAGGCCCCGCCCCATCTGGTCCTCACCGACCTCCACATGCCCCACATGGACGGGCTGGAGCTCACGCGAAGGCTCAAGGCCCTGGACCCCTTGCTCCCCGTGCTCCTCTTCACGGCGGACCGGGACCACGAGACCCGGCTTAGGGGCCTGGAGGCGGGGGCTGACGACTTCCTGAACCGCCCCTTTGACCTCACCGAGCTCCGGCTCCGGGTGAAGGGGCATCTGGAGCGGAGGCGGCTTCAGGAGAAGCTGGAGGACCTGGAGCGGGCCCTCCTCGCCCTGGTGCGGGCGGTGGAGGCCAAGGACCCCTACACCGCAGGCCACGCGGAGCGGGTCGCCCGCTACGCCCTCCTGGGGGCGCGGGAGCTTGGGGCCGGTGAGGAGGAGCTCCGGGACCTCCACATGGGGGCGCTCCTCCACGACGTGGGCAAGATCGGCCTGCCCGACCGCATCCTTCGGGGAGAGGCCCCGCTTTCGGCAGCGGACTGGCGGCTCATCCAAGCCCACCCCGTCAAGGGGGACGAGATCCTCACGCCCCTGAAGGCCCACCCCCGCCTCCGTCCCTATGTGCGCTGGCACCACGAGAAGCTGGACGGCTCCGGCTACCCCGACGGCCTCACGGAGATCCCCCTCCTGGTCCAGGTCCTGAGCGCCGCCGACATGTACGACGCCCTCACCAGCCGCAGGACCTACCGGGAGGCCGTAAAGCCCGAGGAAGCCCTGGAGGCCCTGGAGCGGGAGGCCCGGGAGGGGAGGCTCGCCCTCGAGGCGGTGCGGGCCTTGCGGTCGGGCCTCCGGCGCGGGGCCTCAGAGGCCAAAGGACACGTACTTCACCTCTAGGTACTCCAAAAGGCCCCACTTCCCCCCTTCCCGGCCGAGCCCCGAGCGCTTCACGCCGCCAAAGGGGGCCTGCGGGGTGGAGGGCACGCCGTCGTTCACCCCCACGATGCCGTACTCCAGGGCCTCCGCCACCCGGAAGGCCCGGGAGAGGTCCCGGGTGAAGACGTAGGCGGCAAGCCCCACGGGGAAGCCGTTGGCCCAGCGCACCGCCTCCTCCTCCTCCCGGAAAACGGTGAGGGGGGCCACCGGGCCAAAGGTCTCCTCCCGGAAGAGGAGGCTCTCCGGCTTCACGTCTAAAAGCACCGTGGGGGCGAAGAAGAGCCCCTTGGCCTCCCCTCCCGCCACGAGCCTCGCCCCCTTGGCGAGGGCGTCCTCCACGTGGGTCCGCACCTTCCTAAGGGCAGCCTCGTTCACCAGGGGGCCGATGTCCGTCTCCTCCGAGAGGGGGTCCCCCACCTTCAGGGCCTGGACCCTCCGGGCGTAGGCCTCGGCGAAGGCCTCGGCCACCTCCGCCTGGACGAAGATCCGGTTGGCGGCCACGCAGGACTCCCCAGCGTTGCGGAACTTGGCCCGAAGCGTCTCCTCCACCGCCCTATCCAGGTCGGCGTCGGCGAAGACCAAAACGGGCGCCCCGCCCCCAAGCTCCAAGGAGACCCGCTTCAGGGTCTTGGCCGCCTCCTCGTAGAGCCTCACCCCCACCTCGGTGCTCCCCGTGAAGGTGAGCTTGCGGACCCTTTCGTCCTCCAGGAAGGGGCGGGAGACCTCGGCGGGCCTGGAGGTGGGGAGGACCTGGAAGACCCCAGGGGGGCCCCCCGCCTCCAGGAAGAGCTTGGCCAGGTAGAGGGCGGTGAGGGGGCTCTCCTCCGCGGGCTTCAGCACGAAGGTGCACCCCGCCGCCAAGGCCGGGGCCACCTTGCGGGTCACCATGGCCGCGGGGAAGTTCCAGGGGGTGATGCCGTAGACCGGCCCCACGGGCTCGTAGCGCACCAGGATCCGCTTGTGGGGAAACTGGGAGGGGACCGTCTCCCCGTAGACCCGCTTCGCCTCCTCGGCGTACCACTCCACGAACCCCGCGGCGTAGGCCACCTCGGCCCTCCCCTCCTTGAGGGGCTTCCCCATCTCCAGGGCCATGAGCCGGGCGAGGGGCTCCTTGTGCTCTAGGATGCGCTCGTACCAGCGCCTGAGGACCTGGGCCCGTTCGTAGGCCGTGGCCCGGCTCCAGGCGGGGAAGGCCAAAACCGCCTCCTCCAAGGCCTCCCGCGCCTCCTCCTCCCCGCAGTCCGCCACCTCGGCCACCCGCTCCCCCGTGGCCGGAGAGACCACGGGGAACCTCCGCGCCAAGCGCCGCCACGCCCCGCCGATGAGGGCCTCCGTGGGTGCTTCCTTGACCTCCATACCTTAAGCCTACCCGAGGAAAGCGCCCCCCACCGTAACGCGGCCCCTTAGATCCGGAAGACCTTAGGGGGAAAAAGGCCCTGAGGACCACCTCCCCGGGCCTGGGCCGGCCTTCCAGCCAGGCCACGCCCCCCTTCTTGAAGAGGAAGCGTTCCGCCAGGGCCTCCCGGGCCGCGTCCTTAAGGCCCCGGACCACCTTGCGGCCCGGGCCGCCGCCTTCCGGGCCGGGGGGGAGTGGCGGGTCTACCTCACCAGCGCCGACGCCATGCCCCGCAACTTCCAGAACCGCTTTGAGCTCCTCTTCCCCGTCCTGAACAAGGAGGCCAAGAAGAAGGTCCTCAAGGTGCTCAAGCGCCAGGTCCGGGACGACCGCAACAGCTTCCTCCTCACCCCCGAGGGAGAGGAGCGCCTCTGGGGAGGCCGCCACGACGCCCAGCACCTGGAGCTATGAGGGGAGGGCCGCCAAGGCCTCCTCAAGCTCCGCCTCGCCGAAGGCGTGGACCCGCCCGGCGCGCAGGTAGACGAGCCGGGCCTCGGCCCTCACCCCCCAGGCCTCGAGGAGGGCCCGCCGGTAGAGGGCGAGCTGGAGGCGGTAGGCCTCGGGCCGGACCTCCCGGTCCGTCTTGTAGTCGTCCAGGTACCAGCGGTCCCCCACCCGGTAGACCCGGTCCAGCACCCCGTGCCAGACCGTCCCCTTGAGGGGGAGGACGAGGGGAAGCTCCCGGTAATCCTCCGCCCGCTCCTCCAAAGCGGGAAGCTCCCGCCCCAGCATCCCCCGGTAGCGCCGAAGCAGGGCCCGGACCTCGGCCAAAAGCCGCTCCTTCTCCCCCTCGGCGAAGGGAAAGGCCACCTCCTGGTGGAGGAGGGCCCGCATGGCCCTCCCGTCCTCCGGGTCCAGGTCCCGGGCGAGGGCGTAGTGGACCAGGGTGCCGAGGGCGCGGGCGAACCCGGAGACGGCCTCCCCCTCCAAGGCCTCGGCGAGGGGCTTGGGCTCCGCCTTCAGGTGGGCGCTCGGGGAGTGGACGAGGGGGAGGGGCCTTGGGGGAAGGAGGTGCTCGGCGTAGGGGGCTGGAGGCCCTTCCCGCCTCGCGGCGGGCGCAGGACGGGGCGGCCTCCAGCCCTGGGGCACAGGGTGGCGCGCCACCAGGGGGTCCTGGCTTTCCGGGCCCAGGCCGAGCCTTTCCAGGGCCTGGGCCCAGGGGCTTTCCCGGCCCGAGCGGCTTCCGGTGACGAGGAGGACGTCCCGGGCCCGGGAGAGGGCCACGTAGAGGAGGCGGACCGCCTCCTCCCTCTGGGCCTGAGCAAGCCTTTGGGCGAGGTCCCGGTGGGCCCGCGTCCCCGCCACGGCCACCTCCCCCTCAGGCCCCACGAGGACCGGGGAGGCCGGGCCTGGCTCCCCTCGGGCCACGTCGTAGACGGCCACCACCGGCCACTCCAGCCCCTTGGCGGCGTGGACCGTGAGGAGGCCCACCCCTTCCCCACCCTCGGGAAGCTCGCTCGCCTCGGGGTCCAGGGCCCGGAGCCTGAGCCACTCCAGGAGGGCCTCCAGGTCGGGGAAGCGCTCCAGGCCCGCAAGGAGGAGGAGGGCGTCCAGGTTGGCCCGGGCCCGGGGGGAAAGCCGAGAAAGAAAGACCTCGTCCCGCACCAGGGCCTTGAGGGCCTCGAGGGGCCGCTTCCCGGCGAGGCCCCTCAGCCAGGCCACCCGGTCCCGCACCGCCTGGGGGAGGTAAGGAAGCGGGTCTTCCCGGAGGAGGGCCTCCTCCACCTCCCCAAGGTTGAGCCCCACGAAGGGGCTTCGCAGAAAGGCGAGGAGGGAGCGGCGCTCCTCGGGCCCCGGGGGCCCCTCGAGGAGGGCGAGCCGCAGGGCGTGGTAAAGGTCCCGGACCTCGAGGCGGTTGAAGAAGCTCTGCCCCCGGCGAAGGACGTAAGGCACGCCCCGGGCGCGGAAGGCCCGCTCCAAAAGGGGAAGGCTCGCGCGGCTCCGCACCAAGACGGCCATCTCCCCGAAGGCGTAGCCCTCCGCCTTTAGGGCGAGGAGGCGGCGGGCGAGGAGGTCGGCCTCAAACCGCCTCCGCTCCTCAAGCCCCGCCCCCCCCTCCACCCAGTGGACCTCCACCCGGCCCTCGGCTTCCCTGGTGGGGCGCACCGCCACCCGCTCCCCCTCGGGGAAGAGGGCCACGAAGCGGTTCAGGAAAGCGGCCACCCTCCGGGCGTGGCGGCGGGTCTCGTCCAGGACCAAGACTTCCTCCGCCCGCCCCAGGGCCTCGCGGAAGACCTCCAGCCGGGCGTTGCGGAAGAGGTAGATGGACTGCTTCGGGTCCCCCACGGCCACCACCCGGGCCCCCGCCTCCTCCAGGGCCCGGAAGAAGCGCCCCTGGAGGGGGCTCGTGTCCTGGTACTCGTCCACGAGGACGTGGGGAAAGCGCTCCACCACCCGGGCGAGGGCCTGGGGGTGGCGGAGGAGGCGGAGGGCGAGGGCCTCGAGGTCCCCCGGGCCCAGGACCTCCTGGGCCCGGCGGCGGTACCGGGCCAGGGCCTCCGCGAAGAGGCGCACAAGCCCCTCCGCCCCCTCCAGAGGCCTAAACGCCTCGGCCAGGGTCCGCCCCTGGTAGAGGCGGCGGAGGAAGGCCTCAAGCCCCGGGTCCTCCCCCAGGAGGTAGAGGAGGCTTCGCGCCTCCTCCAGGAAGAGGGCCTCGGCGAGGAGCTCGTCCACCACGGCGAAGTCCGGGTCCAGGGAGAGGAAGGGGGCCGCGTGGCGCAAGGCCTCCGCCATGAAGCCGTGGATGGTGCCGAAGACCGCCCCGTGGACCTCCCGGACCGCCCCGCCAAGGCCCGGCTCCTCCCGGGCCAGGGCCTCCACCCCCTTCCTCGCCCGGGCCCGAAGCTCCTCCGCCGCCTTGCGGGTGAAGGTGACGGCGGCGATGCGCCGCAGGGGCACACCCCCCTTCACCAGGGCCAAAAGCTCCTCCACCAGGGTATGGGTCTTCCCCGTGCCCGCCGAGGCCACGTAGAGCTTCACTCCTCCTCCTTCCGGCAAAGGTCGGCGAGGCCGCAGGCGTGGCAGTGGGGCCCGGGCCTCGGGGGAAAGGCGCCCCAGGACCGGAGGGCCTTCTCCAGAAGGGGCTCCACCTCCTTGAGGGCGGGAAGCGCATCCCCCTTGCGGTAAACCCCCTTCCCCACGGGCCTGGGCCTGCCCAGCCAGGGCCAGGCCCAAAGGTGAACGGCCTCCACGTCCTCCCGCTGAAGGAGGGCCTTGAGGGCGAGCCACTCCGTCCAGCGCCGCTTGGGGCTCAGGTCGGGCTCGGCCCCCTCGCCCAAGAGGCGGTAGAGGTGGACCGCCCGCCCCTCCCACCGCACCCCGTCCAGGCGGAGCCGGTAGCGCCGCCCGGGCCAGAGGACGTAAAGCCTCAGGCCCTGGAGGTGGGCCCCGTGGGCGCGAAGCCAGGGCCCCACCCGCCCGTCGGCGAAAAGCCCCCCCAAGGCCCCCAGGTCCACGGGGGAAGGCAGGGCGCGCCAGGGGCTTTCCTCCCCGTCCCGGAGGGGGTAGCGCTCCAGGTAAGCCCTAAAGGGACACTCCAAATAGCGGCGGAGGGCCTCCACGTGGGGCGGGGAGGCGGGCGAGGTGGGGTGGGCGGGGCGGAAGGGGGCCTGGGGCAGGGCCTCGAGGCGGCTCGCCGGGGGCAGGGCCTCGGGCCGCTCCCCCGCCGCCAAGGGCTCCACAGGCCCCCCGGGCCCGGCCTCGGGGTAGAGGAGGACCACCTCCTCCCCCCGGGTGGAAAGCTCCTCCAAAAACAAGGGGTCAAGCCCGCGAAGCCGCCGGGGAAGGCCCTTCAGGAGGCCCTGCTCCCGCAGGTCCTCCAGGAGGAAGTAGTCCTCCCGCTCCCCCAGGGTGTACCGGCCCGCCACCCACTCCAGCACGTAGGCCCTCCGGGCCCGCACCCCCGTGGCCCTCAAGGGGGGGAGGACGGCCACGCCCCGGCCCACCTCCGGGGGCAGAACCTCGTCCAGGAGGAGGCTCCGCCACCAGGCCAAAGGCTCGCCCCGGTCCACCCGGAGGGCCATGCGGAAGCGGGAGAGGAAGACCTCCTTGGCCTCCACCCCCAAGGCCTCCAAGGCCGCCTCGGCCCAGGCCTCGAGGTCGGGGCCCGGGGTGCGCAGGCGCAGGAAGGCCTCCCACTCCGCCTCCAAACCCTCCCGCTCCGCCAAGGCCCTTAGGGCCTCCTCCCCGGCAAGCCCGAGCCTCAGCGCCTTGCGCCCCAAAGCGGAAAAGCCCAGGGCAAGGAGGTCCCGCCCCGTGGGGAAGGGGTTGAGGAGGGCGAAGACCCGCTCCCCTTCTTCCGTCTCCGCCAGGGCGCGCTCCCGGCCGTCCTCGAGGGGAAGGCCGTATTCGTCCTTAAGGAGCATGAGTCCCCCGATGCGCTCCGGCGGGGCCACCACGAGAACGTCCTCCGGGGCAAGCCCCTCCCCCCCGAGCGCCTTTGGCGCCAAGGCCCGCTTCAGGGCCCGGAGGAGGTAGCGGGCCTCCTCCACGGGGTTGGCGAGGCGGAAGACCCGGCGGGCGACCGGCCGGGCCTCGAGGACGCGGTGGGGGGTGCACCCCTCGGGGAGCACCTCCAGGGTAAGGAGGACGGGAACCCGTTCGGAAAGCCGCCGGAGGAAGCGGAGGTCCAAAGGCCCCACCTCCCGGAACCCGTCCACCACCACGAGGTCGGGCCAGGGGAAGAGGCGCAAGGGGGCTTTTAGGGCCCGGTGCCGGAAGTCGTCGTAGTCCAGGCTTCCCGCCTTCAGGCGCTCGTAGAGGCGGTAGACCCGCCTAAGCCGCCCGGCCTCCCCCTCCTTGGGCAGGGCGAAGGGGGAGATCCCGTACCGCTTCAGCTCGGCGATGGCCCGGGCGAAGAGCCGGGCCTCCCCCGGGGCCACGGGCCCCTCCCCGGCCCGGCGCAAGGCCTCCCCCACCAGGGCCACCCGCCCCGCTCCGGGAAGGAGGGGCTTAAGCCACCCCGCCTCGGCCAAAACCCGGTAGTAGAGGGCCTGGAAGGAGAGGAACTCCAGGCCCAAAAAGGCCCCTTCCTCCGAAAGCAGCCGGTAGACATAGGCCCGCTGGTGGGGAAGCCCCACCCAGAAGACGCGGCCCCGCCTCCCAAGGACCTCCAGGGCCCACGCCAGCGCCAGACGGGTCTTCCCCGAGGCGGGCGGCCCCTGGACGATATGGAGGCCGGGCTTCATAGCGGCTCCATTCTACCCGGCCCCCGGCGGAAGCCGCGGTGGGGAACTTAGCGGGCGGCGTAGAGGGCGAGGGCGAGGAAGAGGAGGCCCCCTAGGCCGAGGACGAGGAGGGCCGCCCTGCGGCTTTTGGGAAGGAGGACGCCGAGGAGAAGCCCCGTGAGGCTGACCAAGGCGAGGAACAGGGCGGAGAGGTCTAGAAAGAGCTTCCACCCTCCGGGCGCGTCCCGCCCCTTGTGCAGGTCGTTGAGAACGGCCACGAGCCCGTAGTCGGTGACCACCATGCGGTAGGCCCCCGTCCTGGGGTCCACCTGGGCGTCGGCGGCGTAGCCGGGGGCGCGGAAGGAGATCCAGACCTCCTCCCCCGCCTCCCCGCGGTCGGCGACCCGCCCTCTGAGGCCCAAGGCCCTAAGGTCCTCCGCCAGGCGGAGCCAGTCCACGGACCCGCCCTCGAGGTAAGGGGCCCCGGGGAGGGTCCCGGAGAGCTTCCTCGGGGCTCCTTCCCCGAACCACTCCGGGTGGTTCAGGGTGAGGCCGGTGACGGCGAAGAAGAGGAGGGTGAGGAAGGCGAGGAGGGAGAGGTAGAGGGGGCTTCCACCAGGACCTCGGCCCGCCCAGGGCCCCTGCGGGCGAGGTCTCCTCCCAGGTTCACCAAGGCGGCCCTCGCCCCTGCCCTCAGGGCGGCCTCCGCCCCTTTGTCGGCGATGTACCCCTTGGCCAGGCCGTCCAGGTCCAGGGGCGCCAGGACCTCCACCTCCTCGCCCACGAAGCGGAAGGCCTCCCCGCCGTGGGCGGGCGCCGGGTGGAAGGCCCCGCCCGTGGCCTCCTTCAGCGCCAAGGCCGCGGCGAGGACCTCCCGCATCTCTGGGCTCGGCCTCCCGCCCCCCTGGCGCACCAGGCGGGTGAGCTCGCTTTCCCGGTGGCGGCTGAAGACCGCCTCCAACCGCCTCACCTCCCGCAGCACCGCCCCGAAGGCCCTCCGGGCCCGCCAGGGAGGGGCGAGGAGCTGCACCTCCAGGAAGCTTCCCAAAACCCCTTCTCACCTGGCCCCGTACCGGCCCATGGAAGGGAGGGTAGGGCAGTCCGGTTAGACGGCCGTTAGGCGCCCGCACCTGGGTTTCGCAGCATGGGGTGGCCTCAGCGCCCCCAGGGTAACCCCCGCCTAACCGGGCCGGGCCATACTGGAAGGGTGCAGGTGCTTCTTCTGGAGGACGAGCCCCGCCTGGGGCAGGCGGTGGCCCGGGCCCTCGCCGCCCAGGGCTACGGGGTTCGCTGGGCCAGGAGCCTGGGAGAGGCCCGGGAGGCCTTCCTGGAGCTGGAGCCCGACCTCATGGTCCTGGACGTGCGCCTTCCCGAGGACGAGGACGGCGGCTTCCGCTTCGCAAAGGAGGCGCGGGAAGCGGGCTACAAGGGGCCCATCCTCTTCCTCACCGCCCGGGACGCCCTCGAGGACCGCGTCCAGGGCCTGGACCTGGGCGGGGACGACTACCTGGTGAAGCCCTTCCACCTGGAGGAGCTTTTGGCCCGGGTGCGGGCCCTCCTCCGCCGGGCCTCGGAGGTGAAGGCCTCCCGGGTGCGGCTTGGCCCCTTGGAGGTGGACCTGGCGGGGCGGGGGGTCTACCTGGCGGGCAGGCGGGTGGACCTCTCCCTGAAGGAGTTCGCGCTCCTGGAAACCCTCCTCCTCCACCCGGGCCGGGTCTTCGCCCCCGAGGAGCTCGCCGAGCGGGTCTTCGGCGACCCCGAGAAGGTGGGGGCGGTGAAGGTCTACGTCCACTACCTCCGGCAGAAGCTCTTCCCCGAGGTGGTGCGCACCGTGCCCGGAGGGTACCGGCTCGGCCATGAGCCTTAAGGCGCGGCTCGCCCTCTTCTTCGCCCTTTCCATCGGGCTCGCCCTCTTCTTCCAAGGGGCCTTGAGCTACGTGGCCTTCAAAGGGCTCATAGAGGCCGACCTGGACCGCTCCCTCCTCTTCTACGCCCGCGCCCTCGCCGAGGGACGGCCTGGCCCCAGGGGCGAGTTCGCCTTCCGCCTGGTCCAAGGCGGGACAAGGACCCAAAGCCCCGGCTTCCCCGACCTACCCCCCCTTGCCCCGGGGCGGTACTGGAAGGAGGGGTGGCGGGTCTGGGTCATGGAGGCGCCTGGGGGCACCCTCACCCTGGCCCGGTACGAGCCTGAGGCCCTCCTGGCCCTCTCCCGCTTCCGCCTGGTCCTCTTCGCCTCGGGAGCGGCCCTCACCCTGGCCTTTGCCCTCCTCGCCGGGCACCTCGCCGGGGTGGCCTTGAGGCCCCTCTCCCGCCTCACGGAGGTGGCGCGGCGGGTGGCCGACTCCCAGGACCTCTCCCAGCGGGTGCCCCCCGAGGGAGGCGGGGAGCTCAAGACCCTGGCCGAGGCCTTCAACCACATGCTGGAGCGCCTCGAGGCCTTCCTGGAGCGGGAAAAGCGCTTCACCCGGGACGCGGCCCACGAGCTCAGGACCCCGGTGGCCGCCGCTTTGGCCCAGCTGGAGGCGGCGGAAGGGGGCTACCTGTCCGAGGGCGAGGCCCTTCAGGCGACGAAGGAGGAACTCCTCCGCATGAAGCGCCTGGTGGAGGCCCTCCTCGTCCTGGCGAGGGAAGGCCGGGTGACGCCCGTGCCCTTGGACCTTGCCGCCCTCGCCCGGGAGGAGGCCAGGGCCTTCGGGGTGCCCTACCGGGGGCCCGAAACCCTCCCCTACGAGGGCGACCCCCTCCTCCTCGCCCAGGCCCTGCGGAACCTCCTCAGAAACGCGTTCCTCCACGGGGAGGGAAAGGGAGTGGAGGTGCGGCTTTCCCAGGAGGGGGAGGACCTCGTCCTGGAGGTGAGGGACGAGGGCCCGGGGATGCCCGAGGAGGCCCTGAAGGAGGCGGGCAGGCCCTTTTTCCGGGCCTCCCCCAAACCCGGGGAGGGCCTGGGCCTCTCCGTGGCCAAGAAGGTGGCCGAGGCCCACGGGGGTGCCCTCGTCCTCGTTCCCCGCAAGCCCACCGGGCTCACGGCCCGCCTCCTCCTGCCGGCTAACCCCCGGCTAACGGGGACGCCCTAGCCTTGGGCAGCGAGGAGGTGGTCGTTTGCGCAAGGTGTGGTGGATCCTTTTCCTCTCGTCCGCCCTGGCCCAGGGCGCGGAACTGGCCTCTTGGGTGCGGGAAAGCCCGGGCTACGCGGCCCTAAGGGCCCAACGCGCGGAGGCGGCGCTCGCCCTGGAGGCGGCCCGGGCCGGCCTTCTGCCCACCCTCGCCCCCCAGGTGGACTACGCCAAGACAAGCCTTTCCGAAAACCTCTCCCTAGGCCTTGGGGGAAGCCTCGCCGTCCTACCCTGGAGCGACGCCCAGGACGCCTTGGCCGCAGCAGCGCGGGCGCTAAAGCAGGCGGACCTGGAACTCAAGGCAGAGGGGAACGCCCTCTTCCTGGAGGCCTTGGGCCGCTACCTCGAGGCCTGGCTGGCCGAGCTGGACCTGGCCCTGGCCGAGAAACGGGTGGCCCTAAACGAGGCCCAGCTCGCCGCGGCCAAAGCCCAGGAGGCCCAGGGACAGGCCACCTTCAAGGACGTGCTGGAGGCGGAAAGCGCCCTGGCGGAAGCGAAGGCGAGCCTCTTCGCCGCCCAGAACGCCCGGGCGCTGGCCTCGGCCCGGCTGGAAAGGATCCTGGGGCGGGCGGTGGCCCCGAAAGCCCTCCCCCTTCCCCAGGACCCCCCGAGCCTGGAAGAGGCTTTGGCCGCCCTGGAGAACCGCCCTGACGTCGCCCTGGCCAGGCTCCGGCTGGAGGAGGCCGAGGCGGCCCTGGCCCAGGCCTCCAGGGACCGGGCCCTTCCCCAGGGAAGCTTTTCCCTGAGCCTGGCCCAAGGCGGCTTGGACCTCAGCCTCAGCCTGGACCTGGGGGCGGGCGCCCTGGGCTACGCCCTGGGGTACACCGCCTTGGGCGCCGCCGAGGGCACGAGCCTCCGCGCCGGGGCCAGCCTTCCCCTCTTCGCGCCCGTCCAGGAGGCGAACCAAAAGGTCCTGGAAAACCGCGTGGCCCAGGCCAAGCTCGCCCTGGAAGCGGCCCTGAAGGACGGGGAGCTGGACCTCAGGCAGAAGCACCAGGCCCGGCTCCTCGCCGAAGCGCAGCTCGCCGCCGCGGAAACGTCCCTCAAGGCGGCCGAGGCCTCCTTGGAAACGGCGAAGAAGCGGCTTCAGGCGGGGACGGGGACCCGGCTCGAGGTCCTCCAGGCCGAGGTGGGCCTCCTCCAAGCGCAAAGGACCCTGGAGCAGGCGAAGGCGAACCTCCTCCAGGCCCACTACGCCCTCATGGACGCCATGGGAATAGACCTTTTGGGAGGTGAACGGTGAAGCGTTGGTGGCTTTTCTTGTTTTTCGGACTGGCCCTGGCCCAAGGCGCCCTGGACGCGAGGGAGGCGCTCCGCCTCGCCCTCGCGCAAAACCCCACGTACCAAAACGCCCGGGAAGCCCTGCAGACGGCCCAGCTTGAGCTGGAAGCCCTCAGGGCGGACCCAAGCACCCTCATCCTTCCGCTGACCCAGGCGGAGCACGCCCTCGCCCTCGCCGAGGTCCAGGCCAAGGCGGCGGCCCTCTCCCTGCTTGAGGAGGTGCTCTCCGCCTACACCGCCCTCGCCGAGGCCCAAGGCCAGGAGGCGGTGCTCCTCAAGAAAAAGGCGCTGCAAGAGCGGAACCTGGCCGTGGCCCGGGCGAAGCGGCAGGCGGGCAACGCCACCGAGCTGGAGGTGATCCAGGCCGAGGCCGCCCTCCGGCAGGCGGAGGAGGACCTGAAGGCCGCCCTCGCCCTCCGTCCCGCCCGGGTGAAGGCCCTGGAGGCGGCGCTGGGCATAGCGGTGGACGAGCCCCGGCTCGCCCCCCTCCCCGAGCCCCAGGCTTTGGGGACGGAGCTTGAGGCCCTGCGGGAGGGCCTAGAGGAGCGGCTTCCCGCCCTCGTGCAGGCCCGTCAGAACCTGGCCCTCGCCGAGCTGGAGGTGCGCCTCGCCGACAACGACTACACCCCCCGGCTCACCCTGGAAAAGGCCCGGGCGAACCTGGAGAGTGCCCGCCGCGCCCTGGCGAACGCCCTGGCCCAGGCCGAGGCGAACCTGGAAAGCGCCTACGCGCAGGCCCAGGCCGCCTGGGGGCAGGTGGAGCTCGCCCGGGAAAACCGGAAGGCGGCGGAGCGCAGCCTGGAGAACGCACAAAAGGCCTTCGCCGCGGGAACCTTAAGCCAGGTCCAGCTCCTGGAAGCGGAGGTGGCCTTGGCGGAAGCGGACTTTGCCCTCCTCCAGGCGAAAAACGCCTACCTGAGGGCCTTGGCCGCCCTGAGCGTGGCCGCCGGGGTTGACCTCACGGGCCTCTTGGAGGTGGAGTGATGCGCGCCCGGCGGCTCCTCTGGATCCCCCTTCTCGCCGTTCTGGTCGCCCTCGGCTTCTTCCTCCTCCGCCCGAAACCGGAGGAAAACCAGGCGACCGCCTTCCAAGTGGTGGAGGCGACGCGGGGCGACCTCCGGGTGACCGTCTCCGGCTACGGCTGGCTCTCCCCCTGGGAGACCCTGGAGGTCCGCCCCGAGATCACGGGGACCCTGGTCTGGCTCGCCGAGGAAGGCCAGGAGGTGCAAGAAGGCGAGGTCGTGGCGCGGCTGGACCCCACCCCCTTCGCCCGGGCCCTCGCCGAGGCCGAGGCGGAGGTGCGCCGCCAGGAGGCCAACCTGGAAAACGCCCGCCTCGAGGGGCAAAGCGCCCTCGCCTCGCTTACGGCCTCGGTGAAAAGCGCCGAGATCGCCTACGCGAACGCCAAGCAGGACCTGGAAACCGCCCGGCAGAACCTCGAGGCCACCCGGATCGTCTACGAGGCGGGCGGGACGAGCCGCCAGGACCTCCTCGCCGCCGAGGCCGCCTACGCCGCCGCCGAGCGGGCCCTGGAGAACGCCGAGGCGGCCCTGGCCGCCCAGCGGAAGGCCTTGAACCTCCGCGAAGCCCAGCTCGCCAAGGAGCTTGAAGCCCTGCAGGAGGCCCTCCGGCAAGCCCAGCTCACCCTGGCCTCCGCGAGGGAGGACCTAGAGGCGGTGGAGGTCAAGGCTCCCTTCTCCGGGGTCGTCCTGTCCCAAGAGGCGAGCCTCGGCGCCCAGGTCTCCCCAGAGACCGCCCTCCTCACCCTGGGCGACCTCTCCGCCTTCCGCCTCGTGCTCCAGGTGGACGAGACCGAGATCGGAAAGGTCCAGGTGGGGCAGAAGGTGGCCGTCACCCTGGACGGCCTCCCCGGCGAAACCCTGGAAGGGGAGGTGGTGGCCAAAAGCCCGAAGGCAGAACTGGTCAACAACATCCCCGTCTTTGAGGTCACCGTCCGCCTCCCCGCCGACCCCCGCCTCCGCCCCGGGATGAGCGCCGACGGGGAGATCGTCGTCCAGGAGGCCAAGGACGTCATCCTCCTGCCCAAGGGGGCCGTGCGCCGGGGGCCCAGGGGAGCGTCCGTCACCGTCCTGCGCCCCGACGGCTCCACGGAGACGGTGCCGGTGCGCCTGGGCCTCGAGGACAGCACCCGGGTCGCCGTCCTCGAGGGCCTCCAAGAGGGGGACCAGGTGGTCCTCCCCCAGGGAACAGGGGGCTCCCGTGGCACGGGAAGCCCTGGCTCCGCTCGGCCCGGCCCCACAACCCCCATCCCCTTCGGGCCCCCGCCCGGGAGGTGAGGATGCTCCTCGCGCTCAAAGGGATCCGAAAGGTCTACCGCATGGGCGAGGTGGCCTTTTCCGCCCTGAAGGGCGTGGACCTCGAGGTGGAGGAAGGGGAGATGCTCGCCATCATGGGCCCCTCGGGCAGCGGGAAGAGCACCCTCCTCCACATCCTGGGCCTCCTGGACCGGCCGACGGAGGGGGAGTACGTCCTCATGGACCGGCCGACCTCGAGGCTCGCCGAGGACGAGCGGGCCTTCCTGAGGAACCGCTTCCTCGGCTTCGTCTTCCAGGCCTTCTTTCTCCTCCCCCGGCTCTCCGCGCTGGAAAACGTGGAGGTGCCCCTGGCCTACGCCGGGGTGCCTCCCGGGACGCGGAGGCGGCGGGCCTTGGAGCTTTTGGAGCGGGTCGGGCTTTTGGAAAAAGCGAACAACCTGCCCAACCAGCTCTCCGGCGGCCAGCGCCAGCGGGTGGCCATCGCCCGGGCCCTCGCCCTGAACCCGCCCCTCCTCCTCGCCGACGAGCCCACGGGGGCGCTGGACACGCGGACCGGGGAGGAGATCCTCGCCCTCTTCCAGGAACTGAACCGAGAAGGCACCACGGTGATCTTGGTAACCCACGAGCCCCACGTGGCCGAGAAGACGAACCGGATCGTCCGGGTCCTGGACGGGGAGATCGTCGCCGACGAAAGGAGGCACCATGGCTGAGGAAAAACACGTCGGGCTCAGCCTCGCAGAGACGCTCCGCATCGCCTGGAAGGCGATCGCCGCAAACCCCCTTCGCTCCGCCCTGACCGCCCTCGGCGTGATCATCGGCGTGGCGGCGGTCGTGGCCCTCACCATGGTGGGCCAGGGGACGACGCGAAACGTCACCCAGCTCCTGGAGGGCCTCGGGACAAACCTCCTCACCGTGGGGCCGGCCCAGGGGAGCCGGGGCCCGGGAGGCGGCCTGGTGCGGGCAGGGGGTCCCGAGACCATCCCCCTCTCCGACGCCTACGCCATCCAGGAGGCCTTCGCCGAGGAGGTGGTGGGCGTGGCCCCGGTGGCCCAGGAGCGGTTCCAGATCCGCAGTGGGAGCACGAACTTCCAGGCCACGGTGGTGGGCACCTGGCCGGACTTCGCCAAGGTGCGGAACGCCGAGCCCGAGAAGGGGAGCTTCTTCACCTGGGACGACGTGACCGCCAAACGGCGGGTCGCCGTCCTCGGCTACGGCGTCGCCGAGGACCTCTTCGGAACCGACGACCCCCTGGGGCAGCGGATCCGGATCAACGGGATCCCGTTCACCGTCATCGGCGTCCTCCCGGACAAGGGGGACCAGGGCTTCGTCAGCACGAACTACCAGGTCTTCGTGCCGCTTTCCACCTACCTGCAACGCCTCGCCAGGCCCGAGGCCGGGGAAGCCAAGGTGAACACGATCTACCTCCAGGGCGCAAGCCGCGACCGGCTCAAGGACCTGCAGGAACGGCTCACCCGCTTCCTCGCCGAGCGCCACGGCCTGACCGACCCAAACGACTACGACTTCTCCGTCGCGAACCAGCAGGACGCCCTGGAGAGCGTGAACGCCACGACGAGGACCCTCACCCTCTTCCTCGGGGGGGTCGCGGCGATCAGCCTCCTCGTCGGAGGGATCGGGATCATGAACATCATGCTCGTCTCGGTCACCGAGCGGACGCGGGAGATCGGCGTGCGCAAGGCCCTGGGGGCGCGGCCCCGGGACATCCTGGCCCAGTTCCTCGCCGAGTCCGTCGTCCTCTCGGTCGGCGGGGGCACGCTCGGCGTCGTGCTGGGCCTGGGCCTCGCCGGGGCCGTGGGGCGGGCGCTCACGGTCACCCCGGTCTTCTCGCCGGGAAGCGCAGCCGTGGCCTTCTTCTTCGCGGTCCTCGTCGGGATCTTCTTCGGCCTCTACCCCGCGTGGCGGGCCGCCCGTCTGGACCCCGTGGAGGCCCTGCGCTATGAGTGACGCCCTTTCTCCCGGGCCCGGATGACCCAAAAGAAGCCCCCAGGGAACCTCTTGCCGGGGCCCCATGCCGGCGCAGGTCGGCATGGGGTGGCCTCACCCGCCCCGCTCTGGCCTCCATCCGGACCCCATGAAGCCAAAATCCCTCGGACCCCAAGAGCCCTGGAGGACGGGGAGTTGACGCGCTGGGGAAAGGGCGCTTAGCCTCAGGGAAGAAAGTATGCGCTTGCTTTCGGAGGGGGACCCCATCCAGCGCCGCCTCTTCCAAGCTGCCTTGGAGCTCCTCGCGGAGCGGGGCTACCGCGGGGCCACCACCCGGGAGATCGCCCGGCGGGCGGGGGTGAGCGAGGTGACCCTCTTCCGCCACTTCGGTTCTCATCTCCACCCTCGCGCGGACCCAGGTGCAGGCCGTCTTCGGAACCTACGCCTACGGCTTCCCCGCCATCTTCCTCTCCGGCTTCGTCTTCCCCATAGAGGGCATACCCCCCTTCTTCCAGGCCCTCTCCTACCTGGTCCCCGCCCGCTACCTCATTGAGGTCCTGCGGGGGGTGATGCTCAAGGGGGTGGGGTGGGAGGTCCTCTGGCCGGACCTCCTGGCCCTGGCCCCTTTCGCCGTCCTCGTCCTCTTCCTGGCCTCGGTCCGCTTCAGGAGGCAGGTGGCGGTATGAAGGGAAAAGCGGTTCTCCTCACGGTTCTTCTGGGTTTCGCCCTCGCCCAGGGCCGCCTCGAGGCCGGCCTCTACGCCGCGCCCCCGGGGCTCGCCCCGGCCCTCGAGGCCGGCCTCTCCCTGGAGGAGGGGGAGGTCTTCCTCCGCCTGGCCCCCTTCCGGGCCGCCTTGGGCTACGGGGGAAGCCTCGCCCTGGGGCCCTTAGGCTTCTTCGCCTTCGGCCTCCAAGGGGAGGTGGGGGAAGGGGGCCCCGGCGGGGTGGCCTACGGGGAAGGGGGCGCGGGGCCTTTCGCCCTGGAGGGGCAAATCGGCTACCGGCCCAAGCGGGCCCTTCCCCTCTTCCCGGAGGAAGGCCTTTTCGGCAGGCTCGCCCTGCGCTACCGCCCGGCCCCTAAGGAGGTCCTGGGCCTGGAGCTCGCCCGGGCCACCCCCCCCAGGCCCCTCTCCTTCGGGCTCCAGCCGGGCCTTTCCCCCTGGCGCCTGGAGGGAAGCTACGCCTTCCGGGAAGGGGCCACCTATACCTTTGGCGCGGGCCTCGCCCCGGGGCCCTACGCCCTTTTGGGTTGGAAGGGGGAGGTGGGGGAAGGGGGCGAGGTGCTGGAGCTTTCCCTCCGCCTCGGAGGGACAAACCGCCTCGAGGGGGCCCTCTTCTTAGGGGAAGCTAGCCTCTTCCTCACCCTCTCCTACCCTTGGGCGGGTAGCGTGGTGGCGTGGCTCGGGGACCTGGGCCTGGAGGCGGGGTACGAAGGCGCCCCCTACGCCTGGGTCCGCTACGCCTGGAGGTGGCCATGAGAAAGCTGGCGGCGTTTCTGGGTTTGGTCGGGTTGCTCTCCCTAGGTCTGGCGCAGTCGGCGCAGGAGATCCTGGACCGGGTGGAGAAGAACCTCTCCACCCCCTGGCAGGCCACGGTCCAAGGCCGGATCCAAGGCCCGGGCGGAGAGGAGGAGCTCCTTGCCCGGGTGTACGCCCTGCCCCAGGCCCGGCTCTTCCGGGTGGAGTTTCTGAAGCCGGGCTCCCTGGAGGGGAACTTCACCGTGATCACCGAGAAGGAGGTGTGGAACTACCTCTACCTCACCAACCAGCTGGTCATCTCCCCCAGGGAGAAGGCCAAGATCCAAGGCCTGGGCTTCGCGCCCCAGGGCTTGGGCGACCTGAAGGCCCTCTCGGAGCAGGTGGACCTCCGCCTCGAGGGCGAGGTGCGCCTGCCGGAAGGGATGGCCTGGAAGCTCGTGGGCCGAAGCAAGGAAAACCAGGGCTTCGCCGCAATGGAGCTATACATCCTCAAGGCCGACCCCAGGCCCCTTCGCTTCGTCTTCCTGGACGAGAAGGGAAAGGTCCTCGCCGACCTCAAGGTGGTGGAGTTCAAGCGGACCAACCTCACGGAGGCCCAGCTCAAGCGCTACCCCAAGGACGCCCAGGTGGTCCGCCGCTAAAAACCGGCTCCCCCCGCCCGAGGGCGGGGGGAGTTCCTTTGGTGGGCGGCGTAGGACTTGAACCTACGACCTCTCGCGTGTGAGGCAGGCCCAGAACCCCCGTCATCTTCAGTTTATTCCCTTCCAGACGCGGTTTTCTCCGATGGCCCTTCCTGGAATTTACTCCGATAGCCGGCCGTTTCCGGGTGGATAGACCGGCTGATAAACCGGCTGGAGGTAGAACCGTTCTTTCTTACGATGGACAGCAAAGCCCTAAAACTTTTTTGGTAACCCAGCCTGCTTCAAGACCGCGTTAGCCGTGTGGCGAGACTTTATCTTGCTGTCCACCACGAACTTGCGGCCCGTGATTGGGCTGAACCAAATCTCGTGGTCCCCTTTGCCCTGACGCACGGGGTAGCATCCCGCCTCCCGAAGGAGGCGCTTGACCTCTGGAGCGTAGTCGGCCATCAGGAGAAGACCAGGGGCCGGGTAGCCTCGAGGCGAAGCTCCACCGGGAGCTCCAGGGCCACCCCGTTTTCCTCAAGGAGCTCCGGCACCATGACCGCGAGCTTGGCCAGAAGCTCCTCCAGGGTGGCGGCTTCCGTGGCAAGCCCGGGGACGTCGTCGCTTTCCGCTACCCACACCCCGGCTTCCCCATCCCACAGGGCCTGTACCTTGAGGGTACGCACGTCTACCAGGATACCGCACCGCAAGGCCCAGGGGTGGGGGACGCTCCCCCCGATCAGGCTTCCTCTACCTTGGCCTGCAGCTGGTCCAGCGTCTCCCGTATCTTGTCCAAGGTGGCCCGGGGAATCCCCTCCTGGGAGCGGGCTCTAAGCTCTATCTGGAGCTCCATCTCCGCACCTTCCCTCTGCAAGGGCATTAAGACCCCGCGCAGGAAGTCGGAAAGCCTGTTCCAGGGGAGCCGGACCTTCACAGTGTATTCCTGCACCCGCTCTGGCCGAGCCTCTCCCCCCGAGGAATCGGGGGGCACTTCTTCCTCAGAAGAATCCGGCTTAGGCGCAACCCCTTCCGAGGAAGCCTCACCCTTCTTCTCCCCATCCACCACGGATTCCCTCTCGGGAGGAAGGGCCTCCTTGCGGACGAGGAAGGCCTCCTCCCAGGCGATCCCGAGCACGGGCTCCTGGAAGTAGTAGCGCTCCCCTACCCGCAGTCCGAACGTCCCCTCCGCCACCCCCTTCCGCACCGCCTCCTCGAGGACCTCCCAACCCTTCAGGACCGGAAGGTGGGGGTAGCGAAGGAAGGCCTCGTATACCTCTTGGAGGGGCTTCCCCGTCTCTCCCTGGGCCAGGGCCGAAAGCAGGTGCCGGGGGGCGATGCGCTCCAAGAGGAACTCCCGGGCCTTTAAGTATTCGTAGACCCGCTTGGCCAGAGTGGAGGCCTCCCCCACGGTGGGGATGCCCATGTCGTAGGTCTCCGGCCCTTGGCGCCCGGGCTTCGTCAGGCGGCGGTAGGCCATGAAAAGCTTTTGGGTGAGCGCCCCATCGGCTTCCCGAAGGAGTTCGTCCAGGCGGTGGCGGTTCTCCGCGGAAAGCTGGCCGTAGAGGGTGCGGTCCTCGCGTATGGACCGCAAGGCCAGGTAGCGTCGCGCCGCGCGGTGGAGGTCCCCTAGGCTGTTGGGGTCGGGCGAGAGGAGGAAGAGGGTGTTCTTGTAGGTACGGAAGGTGGTGCCCGCCTTCTCCAGAAGCTCCTCGGCGAGACTCCCGGAGGGCTCCGAGAGAACAGCGAGCTTAAGCTCTTTGGTGTCGGGCACGTCCTGCGGGGAATGGGGCTCGAGGTAGACCCTAAGCTCCCGCCCGGCGATCCTCTCAAGCCGCTCCCTTAGCGCCTGCCTGATCTGTTCGGGGTCAACGGCGTTCTCGCGCTCCACCACGATGCGGTTGAGATTGGGCTGGCTGGAGAAGTAGTAAAGCCCGGAGGCCTCGTGCAGATACCAGAGGAGTTCCCGCAGGCGCCCTAGGGCATCGCCCACCAAGGGGGGCGGAACCTCAGGGCGCAGGGCGGCCAGCCGGAGCTGAGCGGGGCTCGCCCCCTTGCGCTCGCCGCCGCTGAAGGAGTAGAGGAAGATGGCCGTGGCGAGCCCGGAGGCCACCTGGAAGCGGACGTACTCTGAGCCCATCTCCCGGTCCAAGCGCTGGGCCTTGGCCTGCCCCTCTGGGTCGGCGATGTCGGCGGCGATCACGCTGTCAAACTCGTTGCCGATGTGCTTCACCAGCTCCCGCCGGATGCTCGGATTCGCCAGGTTGACGTGGGCCGAGTGGATCAGGGGGGCCGAATGCTCGCGGCCGTAGAGGTCGGCCACGATCTCCGCCAGGAAGCGGAGCACCCCCCGCGTCCGCTGGAAGGTGGAAAGGGTTCCCCACCGCTCGTAGAGCGCGTCTATGAGCTCGGGATGGAAAGGGTAGGCCCTCCGCATGCGCTCCCGGTAGGCAGGGTCGCGGGCCTCGTCGGGCACCTCGGTCCCCAGGCGGCGATAGAGCTCAAAGTAGCGTTCGGCCACCTTCCGGACCACCCCCTCGTCCCGAATCCCCTCAAAGAGGCGCGTGCGGATGACGTCGTAGATCTCCCAGCCCTTAACGGGCTCGTAGATCGCTTCCAACCGCCCGGCGATCCGCTGAAGCTGGAGGAGGGCCCGCTCTCCTTCCTCGCCGTAGGGGGCGCTGGAGGGAATGGTCATGACCAAGGCCACCTGGGGCGCCACCTTGACCGCCTCGGTGAGCTCCTGGAAGAAGGCGAGCACCTGGGTCTGGTAGGCCCGCCCCCCCTCGAGGCTCCCCCCCTCCTTGTGCAAGGCCGTGGGGTCCACGGTGCGGGCCACGTACTCCGCCACCTCGTCCATCAGAATGAGGACCGGGCCGCCCGCCGCCCGGAAGAGCTCGTATAGCCGCTCCTTCCCCGGGGCCTGGCGGGCCTTGTCGTGCTCCTCCAGGAGGCCGTAGTGCCCAAGCTGGAGGGCAAGCTCCCCCCAAGGGGTGCGGCCCTTCAGGGGGTCTGCGGCCGTGCCCACGAAGACGGCCACCTTGGCCTCCGGGATCCTCTCCACGCCCGCCTCCTCGAGGACCCGGGCGTAAAGCTCCGTCCCCCTCGCCTCCTCGCCCGAGCGGAAGAGGTGGTAGAGGGCCACGAGGCCGTGGGTCTTCCCCCCGCCGAAGGGAGTCTGGATCTGGACCACGGGCTCGCCCCCCTTCTCCCCGGAGAGGCGGCGCACCACCGCCCCGAGGAGCCGGACCATCCCCTTGGTGGGATAGGTCTTGCGGAAGAAAGTGAGAGGGTCGCGGTACTCCAAGGGCCCACGGCCCGCCAGCACATCGGCCAGATCGGCCGCAAAGGTGGACTCGTCAAACCTGCCCCGGCGGATGTCCTCGTGGGGCAGTGCCACTTCTCGCCACGCCGGAAGCGCCATTGGCCTCATTCCTCCTTTCTCCCGGTCTTTCTCACGCTTGGGACGCTCCCTCGCCCTTTCCTCGGCGAGCACCTTCTCGATCTGCGGGTGAAGTCCAACACCTCAAGGGCGGAGGCCTGCATGTCCTCCAGATAGTCCAGGAGGGTGCGCTTCATACCTCGGCGATCTCCTTGAGGACCCGCCTACCGATGTGGGTGGGGCTTTAGGGCGTTTGGCGTGACCAGTTCTACCTTTACGCCCAAAAGCTCGCTCAAGCGGCGCTCAAGCTCGACAAACTTGAGCAGCCCCGGAGGGGGGGAGAACTCCACCAGAAGGTCCAAATCGCTCTCGGGCGTGGCCCCTCCTCGGGCGTAAGAGCCGAAGACGGCGATCCGCTGCACACCGTATTGGGCCGCCAGCTCCGCCTTGTGTGCCTTCAAGATCCGGCGGATCTCCTCCAGCGTCTTCGGTGGCCCTTTCCCCTTGACCTTCGTTGTCATGGCGACTCCTGTCTTCGCTCAGCCCATCTTAGCGGTTCCAAACCCGCGTCACCATCTCAGCCCTGCTCGGACTCAAAGAGGCCGCCCTGGCCGGGGGACCTGCCGCTCGTAGTGTCCCGCCAGCCGTAGAGGAGCCCCTGCAGGAGCTGTTTCTCCTTGTCCCCATCAGGGAGCACATCAACTACTGCCTGGGCCACCTTGCGCAAAGCGCCCTGGGGGAAGGGGCTTCCGCTTAGAAGCTTCTCCAGGCCCCGGCGGTCGCCCTTTTCCCAGAGGAGGACCGCCTTGTGGAGCACGTCCACCATGTTCTCGTGACGCTCCCGCTCCAAAAAGCCCCGGCCTCGCTCCTTGGGGCCCAGCACCCAGACGAGCCCCCCTTGCCTCTGGACGAAGCCTCGGCCGTCCCAGTACTCGGAAAGCTCTATGCCTACGCTCTGGGCGAGCTTCCTCGCCTCGTCAAACTTGACCCGGGCGTGGTTGTAGGCGAAGCGCCAGAGGACGTAGAAGCGGGCAGGGAGGTCCACCCCCCCAAGCTCGCCCTCCTCCAGGATCCGCTTCAAGGCGAACTCGCCCACCACCTTGCGCACGTACTCCAGAAGCTCGCCCACGGTCACCTCTTCGCCCGAGAGCTTCTCCACCCGGGCGTACTTCCCGAAGGCCTCCACGGCGGGGCCGATGGCGCTCATGAAGAAGTCCGCCCCCCGGATGCCCTCGTCCCAGAACTGGGCGAGCCTCTCCCGCACCCGCTCCTCAATCTCCCGCTGCACCTCGGGATAGAGGCCCACCTCGTCCGTGGTCCGCCTGCGGCAGACCATGTAGATGGAGGAAGCCAGCGCCGCCGAGTCTTGCGCCCTCAGGCGGGACTGCATCTCGGTGTGGATGGGCCAGGAGGCGGTCATGTAGAGGCCGGCATTCAAGAGTGCCTGGATGATCGCCTCCCAGGCTTCGGTCGTCTTGTGGGCGAAGACGATGACGGCGATCCCGTCGTCTTTGAGCACCCGGTGGATTTCACGGAAGGCTTGGGTGAGCCCCTCCTCAAAGCGCTTCTTGGCCGCCTCCATGCCGCCCGCCTTGCTGGCATCGGCCACGAGTTCCTCTGACTTGGGCGTGAGCGGCGTCGCGAACAGCTCTGGGTAGAGATCCCCTATGGTGCGCTTGAGCCAGAGGTAGAAGAAATCCGAGAGGTCCGCATAAGGCACACTGTCGTAGTAGGGCGGGTCGGTGAGGACGGCATCAAAGTGGGCGGAGGGGAAAGGGAGGGAGGTTGCAGAACCGTTATGGATGCTTGCTGCTTGATCACCCGAAAATGCTAGAGGCAGACAATAAAGCATGCGTTCCACCTGATCTAGGAAAGCACCGCTGTGGGCGACTATTGGGGTATTTTCCGCGTAATCCCAAGTCATAGGAAGGGCTTGACGAGCAAACACATCCACAGGACATTCTGCATCCGGCTTCCAACGTGTTAAAGAGGTGGTAAACATCAAAGTGCGATCTAGAGCCAACCCCAAATACGTCCCCACCGCCCTGGCGAACTCCGGCTCCGCGCCTTCCCGGAGCATCTCGGCGTGCGCTCGGCGGACCCTCTCGGCAAAGGTGATCAGTGCCAGCTTCTGCCGGGGGTTGAAGAGATCGCCCCAGCGAGTGAGGCCGTATCGCTGCACGCGGAAGCCAAGCGTTTCTTTAGGAGGCAACGGCTCATCCGGCACCGGGTCCATCCCCCACTCGGCCCAAAGCTCCTGGCGCTTGGTCTCCAGCGCCTCCCGGGCGGCGCGGAAGGCCTCCAGGTCCCGCTCGGTGGCGAGGCGGTAGCGCTTGCCGGTGGTACCGGGTTTGTGGAGGACCACGGCCACCATCCGCTCGCCCGCCTTCCCCTCGCGGAAAAGCCTGCGGGTGGTGCTGTCGTTGATGGTGCCGCCGCAGAGGGGGCAGCGGACGTTGGCCCGGGAGACGGTGCCCTCCTCGGGGTCAAAGTCAATGGCGCCTCCCTCCACGATGGCGAAGTCCACCCGCTTGGCCTCGGGGTTGGGGATCATCTTGAGGGCCACCCGCCTATTCGCCTTCTTGGCGAGCCAGGTCTGGCGCATGAGGGGGATCTCGGTGCCGCAGGCGGGGTTCTGGCAGGGAAGGGTCCGGGCCCAGATGTAGCCCACCGGGATGGAGCCGTCCTCGTCCTTGGGATAAAAGCGCTCAAGCTCCTTGCGGGCCTCCTCCAGCACCCACTCGCCCCAGGCCCTCACCGCCTCCACGAGGGGGGACTTTTCCTCTTGGGAGGTGGAGAGGATGGCCTGTTGCCCTTCCTCCTTACCCCAACCGGGCGGCAAGGGGATAAAGGAGACGGAGCCCGGCCGCCCGAACTTCTGCGGGTACTCCAGCACCGCCTTATTGAGGAGCACGGCCACGGGGTTGTAATCCACGGCGTAGGTCTCGCAGCCGAGGCGCAGGGCCTCCAAGGGGATGGCCCCGCCCCCGGCAAAGGGGTCCAGCACCCTGGGGGGCCTGCCACCGTGGGCCTCGAGGATGAGCCTGCGGGCCTTCTCCAGGGCAGGGTTTTCCCCCTGGACGGCTTTCCAGGGGGCGAGGCTTTTCACCAGGCCGAGGAGCTCTTCCCTATGCCGGGGGTCGTCCGGGAGCAGGGCCGCCAGGGCCGTGGCCCTCGAGGCGGCCAGGGGCCTACGGGCCCACCAGATGTGGAGGGTGGAGATGTGGCCGTGGCGGATGTTCTTCTCGCGAACGGAGTGCTCGGACACTTCCCTCAAGGGGAAGTCCACCTCAATGAGCCGAGGAGCGTCGGGTTTAGCCATTTTCCAAAGCCTCCTTCAGGAAACCCACCGGGCAGGGCAGGCCCGGAGGGGGCTGTGGTTCTAAGCGCCAAATCCTTCCCGTCCATGTTCGCACATCAGGCCAACGTTCAGGTGCACGCATTTACGTGCGGGCACGCAAAGATAAATGCGCGCTCGTATTTACGAGCGAAGCGCATACCACGTTCCCTTTCCGACACCATGGGGCGTCAGCTTCCCCTGCTCAACCATTCGTTTAAGCAGTCGAGTGGCCTGATAAGGTCCTATCCGGCAAAGCTCCGCCGCCTCCCGTCGTGTGATTCTCCCGTGGGCCCGCACGTACTCGAGAACCATCTGCTCCATTTGCTGGTGTTCAAAGCCCTTCAGGCGCACGTAGGCCGCCTCTTCCCCCAGCCGGCGATACGTGGAGGCCGAGAGGTGATACGTCCGCCCTCGCCCCGTGCCTCGCGCCTCGATCAAGCCCGTTTCCACTAGGCGCTCTAGCACAGCGCGGGCTGTAGCCTCCGTCTTCTGGATAAGCCTCGCGGCTTCTTTCGTGGTTAACTGTCGCTCCTGCCAAAGGCCGTTGAGAACCAGCAACTCGTCAAGTCTTAAGGGACGGCGTGCTTGGCCTTCCTCCACGATGAGGCGCACGAAGTTGAGGTTGGCCTCTCCCCCGGGAAGCACGAGCACAACGCTCTCGGGTGTGCTCTGCTCGTAGGAGGGGGCCGGACGCCCGTTGCGGAGCTGCTCCTCAAAGATGATGTCGATCCCCCGGCCAGTCCGTTCCACAACCCCAGCCCGCTTGAAGGCATCGGCCAGCAGAGGGTTGCGTGGCCGCGGCGGAGCGACGAGCAGGTTGCCCAAGTGAATCCCCTCCGGGAAGCCGCCGGGGTTCGAGATCTCGATGCGGTCCTCATGCCACTGAACGTGCACCGCGCCCAAACGGGTGTAATCGCGGTGAATCAAAGCGTTGGCAAGCCCCTCGCGGAACGCTCGCTCGGAATAGTTCGGCACACCAATCCTCATGAGCCCAAAGGATACCTCCTCTTCATGATTCCATGCTCGGAAGCGGGTTAGAAGCTCCTCCATGGTCCGCAAGAGTGGCCAGCGGAAGAAATCGTTGACTTCCACACGCGTTCCCCTAAGCACCTGGAAGGCCACCTCGTGGGTCGGGATGAACCGCTGCAGGGCTTCCTCCTTGCCGAAGAGCAAGAGACCCAACACACGAACCGCCCTTACCTCGTGATTGGCCTCCACGGCACCGAGGGCCTTGGCCAGCTCTACATCAGGCAAGTCCAGAAGGCTTTTGTCACCTTGGCCGCGGCTTTCCCGGATGAAACGCCGGAAGCGCTCAAACTCCAAGGGGTCCAGATCGCTCCAGGAAGCCCCCTGAACCGGTAGCGCTGAGTAATCCAGGGCTCCGCGATGGGCCAACGCCCCCTGCATCTCGTGGAAGTGGTAGGGCAAGCATTCCGGCCTTCCCGTGCCCCCAATAGCCCGCCGTTTGTAGATGCCCTCGGCCGTCCCTACGGGCATTGTTGCCGGTGGCACCGGTCGTGTCAAGGACTCTGTGTAAGAGTCTGTGTACGGGGGGCATACCGCTCCTGAAGCATCTTCTCCAGCACCTCCTTCACCTCCGAGAACCCCTTTAGTTTCCGTTCTGCCCACCTCCCTTCCTG